>Ga0157363_1004562_pt1 | contig 12789 bp, 6 predicted proteins | sample AttsexASBM1_FD_111477 | JGI IMG/M metagenome (GOLD analysis project Ga0157363, IMG submission 111477) | Fungus gardens microbial communities from leaf cutter ant in Ribeirão Preto, State of São Paulo, Brazil - Atta sexdens ASBM1 | ecosystem: Host-associated > Fungi > Mycelium > Unclassified ...
AGGGTTGGTAAAGGTTACTTTATAAGTTACTTATGAGTTACTTTAGGATACTTTATATATGTTTATTATAGAAATTGAGTATGAAAAATAATACAAAATTAGATCAAATGATAAAATATAATACAAAAGAATAAAATATCCGAATTTATTGCACTCAATTTCCATAATGAAAAGTAACTCATAATTAATTTGTAAAGTAACTTTCCCAACCTTGAATATATATATATGATATAACGAAACTAATTTCAGAGATGATATATGTCACGTTAACCGTCCTCTAACTCGAGAGTCTCCAATGTCAGCAAGATAGGACTGTAGAAAATCGCACAAGAGCTTTTAGTGAGCAGGTGGGCGTCGAAGGAGCTCGTGTTCTCGCAGTCGCGAAGGGCTGCCAGCATATTCTACCTTCGTGAAGAACGTTGGCGAGTGCCAAGATTTGTCTTCGGGGCGGGTTCAAAACAGTAAGGAGTGTCTTCATAACCAATTAGAACGACGTTTGTTGGCAGATGTGACGCAAAGAGGTACAATATTTCTCAAAAAGTCTCCGTTGTGTAGATAAAGCGTCATAATTTTTTAATGAATCGCAGACGATTCATAATATGAATATAATTTCAAAGTGCGATATCTGCTTAGCTAATTCAAGAATAATTCCAGATAAAAATCCTGATTTTTCTAGATTGATTAAATTTTCATTACTTAATTTTCATTGCTTTATTATATGTTTTGTATTCAAGTTAGGATTCTATATATGACAAATTAATTAAAACGCAAAAACAAATTTAGAAGAATACTATTTAATGTTTTAAAAATAATATTAAATTCATTCAACACAAACAATAAGTCTTTTGCAATATTTTATTTTATAATTGCACCAATTAATTTATTGGTGCTTTATTAAATTATTAATGATTTTCAATGATCGCACTTGTTATTAAAGTTTTATCTAAAATCACCATAAAATTCATAGTTACTGACATAATTCTTACGCACGCGCAGGAAATAGGTATTTCTTATTTCTTTCTTTTTTCAATTCAATTTTGTTTTAAGGAAAGAAAATCAAAAATTCTAAATCAGTCCTAAAATTTTAATTTTTCAGGACACATTAAGTTTCAGAATAATAATACAGGGATCTTCAAAAATATTCAAAGGTCGCTGTGTGTAGATATCCTGAATTTTATTATTGAAATAATAAAAACGTAATGTGTATCTCGAATCTCATTTCAAATTCGTTTATCCAATAAATTCCTTCAGTCAATTTCTCGTCGAACGATTTTTCGTCATGAATAAACACGACTTCGAAACTTCATGGATGAAGAAAGCAGAGAGGAAGAAAAAGAGAAGAAAAGATAACTGGTTAGCCGAGATCGAATTACCAGGATTTCTCGACTCGATAACGTATGCGGGGTTTCCTAACTCGGAGGATAGGATCGGATCTAGATTTGAATCACGTAGAAACCCGCGTTGTACCTCGCTCGCAAGTCGTACACTCGCGCGTTTGCCGGGCTGATCGCAGATGGCGGAGAGTCCCAAGTCGTGCACCACGCGCGACGGTAAGCCGACGTTTTGGATTTCAGGGCTTCCAAATCCGACGTTTGTGGCGTTACGACGTGCCATCCACTACAGTGAGTCAAAGCCACCATTTCGCCGAGCAAGATCTTCCAGAATGGGATTTCATAGTTTCAATCAACTACTAAATAATATTGTCTGAAAATCTTAACGCTCTTCTAATGTCCTCCTTTCGAAAAATATAAATAATCTCGTACTATAACTCTCGCGCGTCTTTTTTAGAAATCTGACCTCAAAACTCCTCTCCCTTCAGGGAGAAAAAGGAAAATGGGAAACTATTTTAATCGAGAGAGTAATTCGAAAACCCTTGTGACCTAGTCTGGACAATGCGCTGCTTTTAATTTTTGCAATGAGAATTTTTGCGCCTGCATATCTAAGTAAAGTATCCCGCGCGACGTCTTCGGGTTCGATCGAGCGTGGTGCATTTAAGGGCAAGATGTAACGGAGAATAGGGATGCGCGAGGGACATGAAGAGTATATATGCAGCAGCTGTCTGTCTTCCAAGTGGCATTAATAGGTCTTTGTTTTGCTGCACAGATGGAAAGGGAAGAGATGTAGAGGGGTAAGAGGGAGGGAGAGAGGGAGGGAGAGAGGGAGGGAGAGAGAGAGAGAGAGAGATATATGCCCAGTGCGTCGTTCGCGCGGTTCTATTATTCGAATGTGGAGCAGATATCGGTTGTCGATATTGCCATTCGCCCGTCTAAATATCCGATCGATCCCTTTTCTCGCGTCTCTGTAATCACCCCAGCACCCTTCGAGAGCACCGCTTCAACCATTCTCTCTCCCTTTCGGTCTTTCTTCGTGCGTCTTCCGCCGACGGCAATTCCGTATTCTCGTCTCGACTTCCTCCTCATCTATTCTCCATCTCTCTCTGTCTTTCTTTCTCTCACCGTATGCCATGAACGGTCGTTATCACGAATGGCAACCTAACTCGTGATAATGAGCTCACGTCGGCATACGGCACGTATCGCTCGATCCAACAATACCGAATGATTGTTCCCGCTGGAGACGAGAACACGCTTTTCTCTCCTCGCTTTTGGATATACGTTAATCGCGCCAATGGCTTGGTGAAAGAAGTGCCGACTTGAACTACTGGAAAAGTTAAGCTGTATCGTGGTTTACGCAGAAGAATATCTGAGCTAAAATTGCAGTGTACCGTCTATCGCTTTAATGATTCGATAAAGACATAATTAAAAGATCTTTTACAGATTGCTACAATCGCGCTACAAGAATACTTTTGTTACATTTATGAAATGCTTTATTGAATAATTCTCTCTGTTGCTGTGTGTCCGGCATAACAAAATTGTTCGGTGCCACCTTGGGCATACATGGCTTTATTTTTTCAATGGTTTTTTTTTTCATTGTTTATGACTTTTTTATCAATAAAGATACATACATGGCATTTGCTTGGTACATTAAAAAAATTTACTAAATTTTTTTTTAGTGCTAAGTAAACATTTACTTACAATAAGTAAATATCCACTCAATAAATAAAAATAAAAAATGAGAGTTGAATCAAATTAATGTTCTTATCCTAAATAAATATATGTTTACATGTAGTAAATATTTACTTAAAATTATTCAAATATTTATTAAAATTTAATATCTTTTTCGGTGTACTGTTATATTTATAAAAGTTATAAGCAATCAAATTGGATCATAAACTTCAACTTCAACTAAGCCGATATAAGCTGATATAAAATAACAGAGTGTAGAAATCTTTTATTTATACGACTAAAATAGACGTTTCGATCCTTTTGGGTCATCTTCAGTATAGAGTCAACGAATTAACAATTAAGTACTGAGCGTCATATTTAAAATCGATAGAAGTCGAGAAACTTTAGTGATGCGTGGTGTCAATCAAAAACATCACGTATTAAAATTTCAAATATAAAAGTCCAGAAATAAAAATCGTCAAATATCTTAGTGAGATAAACGTCCCAGTGACCGGACATGCACCTACCTATGTCCGAACATAAAATTTATTATTAATCTCAAAGACTTTTTTTCATTACAATGTCTTTTATTACAATAAGATAATATTATAACTTAATTGTAATCTTCAAATACAATAATTTAATTATATTTAAGGATTATAATTAAATTATAATATTATATTTTAAAAGCTACTTGAAATTAATAATAATATAAACAAATATATATATATATATAAAATTTTATGTAAATGTCTGAACATAGATACATATCCGGTCACTGAGACGTTTATCTTATTTGGCAGAATACTTGAATAGTGAGTCAGAAATTAAACTGGAATATTAAAACAAAACTACCTTAATATACAATACCTTAATATACAAATTAATTAAAAACTTATAGTAAAAGACCAATCGAATTGAGTTAAGTATGTCATATTAAATCAAGTGCATCGTTCTCATAACGTTAACGCTCCAAAAGGTTAAATTTTTTTTTTAGGGCATTCTAGAAATATATAAAAGCAAAAAAACCAAAGTTGCAAAAACGTTGCAGATTGCGCTCGATAGAAATGGAAATAGCGACGTCTCTCTACGGGAATATCCACATTGATTATCGGGCGCACGATGAACAGATAAGTCTCCCTCTCGTTAAAACGGTAATTTAATTATTCCCCAGTCGCTTCTCCACAGCGCTTTCGGATTCCGTTTTCCTCACATCCATGTCTGCGACATCGTCACGTTATCATGACCGCCGGCTGCCGACGATAATGAGCTCGCGGGTGTCTCTCCACCAGGCGATGTCGGATAATACCGCGGATATAGTGCGAAGCGAGAATACGGAGAGGCTGCGGAGAGTCCATCGAGCGTTCCGGATATTCCGATCGCGGGACGTATTGGCACACGATAAACCAGCAGTATAAACTGGCAGGTAGTTGTAGCCAAGTCAATTGACTTAACTGCCATACGTATATCTCCCGTGTGGCGGGAGTTTATATGTGACGCGACAGTTTTATTCTACAAAAGAATGTTCTACTGTATCGTTCGACAAGAGTCGTTATCATAGCACACGCGGTGAATGCTCAGTCTTTTGAGGCTGTTCTTTGAGTGACGGGACGCCTTTGCATGATTGAAAGATTAAGATTGAAAGATTAAGCTTTTTTTTTATGTTATGTCATTCGATTTGAATTATAGATATATGGCCTGTCAGAAAACTCCTGTGTTATCTCGCAATAAATACTTGGGAAACTAATGATCATAAAACTTGAAATATTACTTATTGTTAGACAAGTTCTTATTTTAAAGGGTCTTATTTTCTGGTTTAAGTAATGTCTTAAAATGCGAATATGATTCTGTGATTACTTCTCGATGTCTTAAAACTACTCTCTACATTCTTTGAAGTAGAATCTTACTCTAAAAAGTGAAATTAAGCCAGCCTTAAAAAAGAATGACTCAATTTTCAATCTTTAAAAGTATTATAAAATTTCACTCTTCAAAAGGGATAATTCACTCTAAAAGTTTTAGAGAGTATTTAACCATCTACACAAGGCATCATCTTGTTATTAGAGAAACATTTTTTTCACTGTTTTTGTTAGAAAAAATGAAATTTATCGATTATGATGAAAAAAAAGATCTGCTCATACAAACATTTCTGAACATAAGATTTTGTTTCAACGACCGCCATTTTGTGGCGACAAATTAAACTATCATATTACTAAAAATATAGAGACAGTTGATACAATGTGCAGAACGATATGAAAACGCGTCCTCGGTGAACATACCTTTCTTTTCATCATGACATCAATATTTATACTATTAATATACATCAATATATAATTTTTCTGGCGGTTAGAAGTATTATATTTCAGTGTCCAATGCTACATATATTTCTATCTTTAAATGTAACCTGCACAGATCACAATTTTTCCCGAATTTAATTTAAAAATAAACGTTAGAGGTACATGGTTGTCACAAATTCTTCATCCCAAAATTCCATAACATTTCCTTTATTTTCAGACAAAATTTCATAATTTTTCTCTAATATTTTCAATAACACTTTGAAATTTCTTGTATTTTCGTCCTGATTTGAAAATCGTAAAATAATTTAACACAGCAATGTAAATTACTAATATTAATGCTGCAACATTGCTTGCATTTAATTAGTGTAGTATTTCTAAACTAACGTAGGTATGATATATTTATATTAAATCAAGAATTTTTATTTTACAGAAAATTTTGCAAAATTCCTCGAATTTTCCCTAATTTCTTTGACGTTTCAATATTCCTGATATTTCCCTGATTTCCAATTTTGTAGCAATTCTGATGTTACATATACAAAACTCGTCCCTAGAAGGTCAAAAACAGTACAAAATATAAGAATCAACTATAAATACCAGCCTTAAAGACTCTAAGAATCTTTGTCTTTAAAAATATTGAAAATTGGAATTGAAATCCTAAAAATATCGTCCTTGAAATTCATTTTTATACAATCTAAGTAAAATTGAAGGAGATAATCGATATTTATTTAAATTGCCTTAAAATTCGAAAATAATGAAAGGATTGGAAATCGATGGTGGCCATAGGAATATGTTGGTACTTTGTAAAATCTGTTGCGCCAGTATTCACTTTATCCTGCACTTCGGGCTTCCGTGAGAATAGTCGAGTATCTCATTCCAGCTATCAACGAAAAGGCCGACGGATTATTGCGCCGGTCGGTATTTATCCGACGGATTATCCACGATTACTTGACTCGTGCGGCCGGGAAACCCGCACGCCTGAGTGTAAGATCAACACTGTCGAAAATTAACCAATCCCGTTCAAGGATTTGGTAGTTTGCGGCATTTTTGCGTGGTTTTCGCGAACGCCCAGATTAGGAAACATTGGTCAAAATCTTTCGACGAGATCAAATTTCAAGATCTTTCGTTAACTCAATATCTCGACTGCGAGCTAAAGAAAGAATAAATTTGACACGCGCGAACAATTCTCGCAATTTGTCAAGTTCAAGACGAAGATCACGATGAAACTACACGTTAATCCGCCAGTTAATCCGAAGCATTAGAGGCGACAGCCTTGGATCGTGGTTGGATTAAATACAAAACGTCTGACAGAAGATACTAACCATGCTCCACGTAATAACTGGTCTCGTTGTACCGCTCGTCCGTGAATCCCGGCCTCTTCGCTTTCAGTGCTTTCGTTTCCAATTTTGCCTGAAACAAAGAACGCAGTAGATAAGTGAGTGGTCCATGACTACGTGCAACTTCGCGGTATCCGGTATACATGGAATAAATGCGCTATACACGGACGTAAAAGACATAAAACAATAGAGATTCGTGAAACAATAGCGGGGCTTTGACACTGAAAAAGATAGTCAAAAATGACGAGAATGAATAAATGTCATTCTTAGTGATAATGACGCGAAAATACACTGTGAGAATATCCCTAGCTATCAAGCGTCCTTAATTTCGAGAGAGAGCGAATTGTATTTTTGCCGGGAACGCGCTCTAGTTTTTATTCCGCTGAATAATATCCGCGGCAAAAATCGTGGTTATGTCGGATTTATGGCGGACCCGATTAAAAACGGAGATATACATGCCGACGTTATTTGTCACTTGCGACTGAAATAAAGGGCGTAGTAGATAAGTGGAAGAGCTAGTCAGACTGGCGGCTCCATACACGTCGCGTACACGAGAGAGCCTGACGTATGGCGACGATAAATTTATCATACAAAAAATGCAAGCATTTCCAGACAATAAGAGTGCACGGGACCACGCGACAACAGCGGGTAGTAGAAAATAGAAACTTACGGCGCGGTTTCACGTGCATTGTGGCCCGCAGCAAGCTGGCATCCATTTATTGAATTAACATGTGGACGTTTATTTATGGCGTTTATTTACGAAAAAGAATTATGCGGGATCTCGTCCGTCAAAATGGATCGGTCGCAAAGAAACGTACGGCGGTACGTACGTTTTGGAAATGCATTATAAAATTTAAGATCTCATTAGGAGAAAGCACCAGTGTGCACCGATATGAATCCCGATAGCGACGATAAATCTTTCAAACGACCAAAAGTTCTATCGTCCGCATCGCGAAAACCCGCGAAATTTTCTTAACGGCACGCTCGACATGTACTCGCTGAAAGAAATGGCTTCAAATTTAGTTCATTTTGAATCAAATTGTACGCCAAACGATGCTGTATGAAAAGATATAAATCTCAGAAAGAATTAAGTTGAGCATGGACTTAGTTTTGTAGATATAAGAAAAGATATTTAGGAGACTTTTTTATGCAGAATTTCAAGACAAATAACTTTTATCCTAAACATATTTTCATATGTGCGCATTCGTTTTTGAAAAATACTAAATAACTAAAATTTTTTGGAGATAGTTTTATTATAATTTTTTTTAATTAAGCAATAGGATTGGAGGAATCAGAAAACTATTCTAACTAATTCTAGTCAAAATCCTATTATTATCAAAGAAATATTAACTTTCTTTTTGTGTCTAAGTGCTTGAACAATATTGAAAACATTGAGAATTTGACCAATTGACTCCCTATTTTGACTCCCTATTTTGACTCTTCAAAATTATCCTTAAGCTGAACTTACATTTCTTCTGAAATTAATGTCCCATCACTCTCTTAAATCTTTGCAGTAGAATCTGATTCTAAAAAATCTCATTCTTAAAAATTGACAATTGAGCCACTCTTTTTCAACACTTGTTGAATTGTCACTCTTTGGTATATTCACAGTCCATTCTTATTTTAAGACTATCTTAAGTAATGTCTTGAGATGCTAATGCGGCCCTCTGATTGGCTTATGAGACTGTACTTAAGACAGCTACAAATATAAAAATTGATTATGAATACTGGCCTCTGATTGGTCCATGACACCTTGAGACTTAAGACGATTCTAAATCTAAAATCCTATGAATATCGCGCGTTTTTTATCATCCTTTAGAATTCCACTTAAAAGATTTTAGAGAGTACGGCATCTTTTGGCATACGGATCGATTCAGAATTTAAGGGCAATAAAATACATAGGCTAAAAAATGTATGTACTTTGGAGGAATTTTTTATGCGATCGTAACAGATACGAGACACGGAAACGGCGAAAAAGTACCGGGATTAATTGTTATGCGCAGTTAAAAAAAAAATCATGAACACCGTAAGACCAAATGACCGAAATTACACAATGTTACCGTCGACGCGAAGCTGCCAAGAGTACGACGTAACGAGATAAATGCAACTTTGCATAAATGTGGCGCGACGACGGCAAAATGAGAACGCGGGTTGGAAATGCCATCGAAGCGCGTGCGCCTAATTAAAAAGTAAAACGTTACATAGCCTCGCATACACAGTACGTTACGTGCACGTGCATAATGCGCGCCGCATTTTCGCCCGTTTTGCATCCGGCGAACTGGCTGCCGACGCTACCGCTTTAGTTTGAGGCTCGGCGAACCATGATATCCCCGAATCGCGATATAGAACGCGCGATTAACGAAACAAGCGTAAATCACTGGAATACTCGCCGACTGATTCAGAAATTCCCTCATTAGAACAGTTCGCTCCACGCATTCTGTCAGTGAATTTGGCTACTATCGCGAGAATCGTTGCGATTGAGCATTAATTTGGACAAATATTAAGATACGTACTTGGTACTTCGTACTCAAACCCGAAGTAGTCGCATGCTCGCAAGTCATTTTCTACTCTGAATGTTTCTTAAATCATGTTCACACTTGCAATAAAATATCATAACTACACCATCGCATAAACACGAAGTGTTCGGCGAACATTTAAGCGCAACATAATTTCGGTGCAAGCATCCATTACGTTTAATGTTTGGTGCGATGTTACAGGAATCCACACGGTGTTGCGCGGTGTAATCAATGTTACGATGAATGTTAACTTTTGAAGGACGGCATTTATCATTTAAAAAACAATTATTGCTTTTGCTCAAAAATAACAAGTAAAAAAAAGCAAGTAAAAAATCTATAAAAAAAGTATATATATATATATATATATATAAGTTCTACAACTAACGATAAATTTTAAAGACAGATTCTTTGTAATATTTTAAAACAAAGTATAACACAAAAATGCTAAGGTCATGATAGTTTATATATATATATATATATATAAAAATAACAAATAACAAAGCTAGAATTTGCGCTCAAGGTGGTAAGATCAGCATGAAGTGCTGAATTTTTTTTTATTGTCAAATTTCATAAAATTCGAGGAAGCGTTTTCAAGGAAGCATTAAAATATTTTTTACTGATAGCGGATAAAGTATTATATTTCAGTGTTCAATGTTACACACATTTCCATCTTCAGTTCTTAAATATAATTAATTTACATAAATCCCGAATTTATTTCCCGAACTTAATTTTAAAATGAATGTTGCAAATTGCAACTCCTATTCCTGAAAAGTTAAGCTATTGAGATTAAGATTAAGATTGAATTTGAACAATCAAAGCAAAGTTTACTAAATTTGATACTGATTTCCTTTTTTATGATTGATTCAATGAATTTCACTTTTAATCTCAATAATCTGATACAGGCATTACACGGCATTGCAATGTTCTATTGCTTAAAGTGTGGACACGGTTTTAAATGTCTCGTTTAGATATTAAAGTAGTAGATACCCAAGAGTGCGATAATCTCGTTTCCCAAGAAAGGATTTCTCTCCCACAAAGGAATCATCATTTTAATTAGATCGTTAATTAAAATTAATAATAACAATCCTACGCGCCGGATGGCCACGTTCCGCTCATTCGAAACAAACGGCGCATTACATTAATGGATCCTAATATCCATGTACGCGACACGTTTTAATTAACGCAGACAATAATTAGTCGGAATCGCGGGAGCATCGACCGACGTAAATCGGATTATATGGGGCGTTGCACGAATTTTCGATGGCCGATAGTGGCGTGCGGTACGATATGATCGACACAACGATGTCGATAGACGAGAAGGACTTCTCTGTAGGCTTTACATGTTCATATATAATTATCCAACGTAACCACGGGCCTTCCCAGCAGAAACGTAATTAGACTGTCGCACAGATTTGAGCGAAATGGAGAATTTCTCGTGAGTTGCGGAACATCAAAATGGAATGATAACAACCGTTGTAAAGCACTCTATTATAAACTCTTCTGTTATAAACTAGCATATAACAGAAACAATAATTTTACAATGCTTACGTTTTTTTCACAAAATTAGATAAAATATTAATATATCCGCATCTTTTTCTCTAATCATTATGGTTATAATCGTTTCGGCAGAGCGTTAATGCAGAGTGCATAATCGCGTTTTTGCATTGGTGCATCGAGTTGCCCTGTTGCATTACAGCTAATTATAATAATGATCAGCTATTTCAACCCGTTTTCGCGAGAGCGAGATAACAGATATTAAATGGAACATTTGTGAAAATTAATATATATATTTTACATGGGCATATGTTACGCTGCAACAAACAGCTTGCTTCAAGAGTGCGTTGCAATTAATTGCAACGTTCAAAAACGTGTTTCATAACTGACTGAACGATAATTCGAAATAGTCAATTACACAATAATTGATTGCACATAAGAATATATTCGGAAGTAATAAAGTATAAGCTGTCTGTGTAACAAAACGCACAGATGAAACGATATAAATCACATGTAAAATACGATAGAGAATTGGCAGTTTATGGAGGAAGACATTCACGGTCATAAAACGTTCTTATTAAACAACCAATCATTCGCAATATTGAACGGTAAAATCTTAGATAAAATCATATCATAAATTTGTAGATCACAAATTTATGTTCGTAGCCATGTATTACACAAATAAATCTTCTTTGTGACGATAATAAATTTACTCACGATACGTCTTATTATTTCGACAGGCACACAGTTAGTCCATTCAATATGTTTTTAAATAATAAAAATACGAAATAATTCATCATCTCGTAAAAAATAAAACAATTCGGTTTCGGTTTGGTCGAGTACCTCGTTAACCGTAACAAGGGAGCTTGAAATTTTTGCTTAAATAATTAACGTTCCTGTTATGTATTGTTTGTGATAGACGAAAATGTTAGTCACCACCGCAAACTGTGGAAGCGAATAAGACCGGCGACGACGAGGACGACGATAGGAGGAAACACGAGACCCCCAGACTTACAAAGAGCATAGAATTCCGAGGAGCGGTATAAGAGGGACGCGAGAACGAAGAGAGCGAAGTGGTGAAGCGGAGTATAGGGAGGCAAAAGGGACAAAAACCACCTTCGACCGAGCCTCGGTTTCTCCGTTTAAACCCCCTCGCGCGACGATATATCCTCATCCGCACGAATTTTCGCGCCACTCGGCTCGCTCTCTCTGGACTTTCGGCTGTATCGACCGGCCCTAAAACATCCCTCCCTTTCACTCTCCAACCTCGAACGACCGTCCGCGCCCCACCTATACCGCCTACGGGTCTGTTTCCACCTCCGTCCGCGAGCGACGGTCTCCCTTGCTCCTGGGGGACTGATCGACCGCGTTGCTTTCATCGTTCGAGGGTTTCCTCGAAGTACCAAAGCTTCTCTTCCTCCATCTCTTACTATCTCGCGCGTTCCATTTAAGCTCGCCCTTCGTCTTAGGCCTCCTATATCGTAGTCCTCCTCGTAGAGAACGCAAACCCTCCTGCTGCTCCAAGCACGAGACAGCCAAGATATATATTTTCGTCGGCGGATTTATGCGGGGGAGGACCTTGCAAACGGAATATTACGTGCTGTAATATCGAATGTACGAACGCAGCCGCGTGGAATGCACAGAGGAGGATGACAAAGAGAGACATGCCAGGCGGTGACCCGCGTGCGTGTGCATTCCCATTTCGGACATAGCAAATTCTACCGCATTCGAACGCTGTATCTGCCTTTCGCGCGTGTATACATTCGCGTAACACGCGCACTGTACAAGATGACATGCTCATTCCCTTCTCACAATGAGACAACATGATCATCTTCCCATGATAAGATTTAAAGTAAAACCGTAAAATAATGAGTACAGCCGTAAAATAATGAGAAACTTAATCATCTCTTATAATTTGTCTATAATGAGGATAATATTGTGTATATCAAATAGTAAGCTGTAAGAAACTAACCAATTTTAGTAATTTTATTATTCTTTTCACATTCGACTGTAATGCACTTTTAAATTCATAATGTCAAATTATACTGAATTTGAATTATTTTTATAAATTATATATTTTTATAAATTACATCTATAAGTCGTTTCTACTCAATAATAATAATAATAATAAACTTTATTGACGTGCCAA
>Ga0157363_1004563_pt1 | contig 12789 bp, 2 predicted proteins | sample AttsexASBM1_FD_111477 | JGI IMG/M metagenome (GOLD analysis project Ga0157363, IMG submission 111477) | Fungus gardens microbial communities from leaf cutter ant in Ribeirão Preto, State of São Paulo, Brazil - Atta sexdens ASBM1 | ecosystem: Host-associated > Fungi > Mycelium > Unclassified ...
AGGAGTATCAAAAGCCTTTGGAGCCCTGGTAGCAGACATGGTATTGGGTGCGCTCGTGGTATACACCAGCGAAAGTAGTGAGTGCTACTCATTCGTGTGTTATATCAAATGATTACCTAATTGTCATCAATCAGATGTCATCAGCCCCTAACTTGCCGCCAAGATTGATGCAAAGCATTTGATTTCATTCACATCTTGGCGAAAGATTTTGTTGAGGCATGCGAGGACTATGAACAAAAGCTAGGTTAGTTCGGAGACTAGTAGTATTAGTCCTGACTCTGACTGCACTGTCATCCCATCACCCTACTTCACATTATTTTGTTATGTCAACTTGTACCAGCCTCCTTCCCTCTAGGAACAAGCTATCGACAGTATCCCATCACATGTAATTTGGGTGGTTCTTCCAACATTAAAAAATATTCCCTCCATGCTCGTCGACTATGACTGGAGAGCTTGCCAAGCTGGACCCACAGCCATAGCAGTCAGTTCCAAAGAAAAGACAAATAACATGCTCAATGTACCATATAATGAGTTTCTGTCAATTTTTTATCTGATGCTGTCTTTACTTGCTAATTAAGAACCATCATTTCCATGTTCTATCCTCATGTGCGTCGTGCTGCTAATCTGTTCTTTTCCACTCGTCAAGGTAGATGTCAATTGTGCACTGATCTAGAGGTACTGTTACAAAGCTCCCATGGACCAGTGGTTGGAAAAGCGAGGTTTATTAGTAGCCAGACTGAGACTAAGGAGGTACCCTTGTAGTGCTACACACTATCTACTAGGCCCATATGACTCAGCCATGTGCGACTACTCAAAGTCTGTTACTTTTTAATCTAAAATCCTTCTATTTGATTAGATACTGATATCTCTTATAGTACTAGTAGCTATCTAGAACTTGTTCCACTTCTTATTCTTTTTCTCTATTTACAATGACCAGGTCTAAAGGAAGAGCTGTATATCAACTTAATATTGGGTTTGCAGGAACAGTGATTAGCTCACTATATTAAATACCTGGTGCAGTCTCTTCATAAATAGGGGTATCTTCAACCTATATAACATTGAACTTACTTATTTCTCTATAGTGTATAGTTCTAAACACAGGTATACTAGCTTAGCTGAAGGATACATAGTGTGAATGTCTATAATGTCTAGGAACATCTTATCCCTAGGGTTGAAGATAGAGTAGGTGTATGATGTCTGTTGTAATATTTAACCATGTTACCTGAGATTTACAAATAGCAGCCTTAGCCTCTTCTAGTATAGACTTCATCTGTTTTATGAACTGTAATATCCCTTCTAGCTTGGACTTCTTTTGGTAGGGCTCAAATCTCATCCACAGAAGATGTCCAGTATCTAGAAGAAAGAAGGTTGCTGAGTGGATGAATATATATGATTATTGTGTTGGAATTTGGCTAAGAGAAGGAGATCATACCAGCTGTCTTTTTTTTTGCTTATGGAGAGCTAAAAATACTAGTCAAGTTCTTAATTAAACTATTCAGTTTGTCTATCAGTCTGAAAATACCAAGCATGAACTTAATCCTAAGCAGGTGGTATAATTATCTTATGAAAAGAGCAATAAATTGAGGTCTACAGTCAGACACAACACATATAGGGAGGAGGCTGTGAAGCTTTCACATATAGTATAGAGAGAGTCTGGCTACTTCTTCTATACTTATTGTAGTATGGGCTAGAATAAAGTAGGCTGTCTTAGATACTGAGTCTACCACAGTCATCACTGTATCAAATCCTGTAGACTTTGGAAGTTCTACAACAAAGTCCATACTAATTGTTTTCTATCTTGTATTTGAAATAAGAAGAAGTAGTTCTATAAGGATTAGATATTGAATAGGCTTTATCTGTATACATAGGTTACAGGTACTGATGCACCAACCAATATACCTTAACATTTGTAGCTACCAGTAGTTCTGTGAAACCAGTTTCAAAGTCTTCTAACATTCTGTATATACAGTTATTCTTTAATTATGGTAAGGAGAGACAATATGGCAGTAGAGGTCTAAGATGTTGGAGATATAGACCTTATCCCTAAAAAAAGTAAACTATTATTCACTAACTACTCCATAGAATGTATAAGTCTTACAGATGACTATTAAAGTTTTTGTGTAGCTTTTACTACTAGTTCCTCTTGCCTACCTAGTTAATTTCTATAATAGATATTTGTCAATAGAGCCTTCACTTTCCCTTTCACTACAACAACTTCCAAAATCTAAACAACAAGAAACTCTGGCTTGATCAATACTACATCTTTATTATTATGGAAGCTAGTGCTATGGTCAGATCATTGAAGCCAAGTATCAAACTTACCTATTGATTTTTCAGGATAGTGATACAGCTTGAAGTTAAATCTAGCTAGAAACAACTATTACTAAAAATAACTTTCTTATAAAGCCTTTAAATCTCTAGATCTAGCTAGTAGTGAGAGATAAGTCTTACAAGTTATACTTAGCCTTCTATTATTGCTCTTATAGGATTCTTATCTCTAGTAGCTAGATATTCTTCAACATTAACAAGCTGTCATTCTAGCATTTGTGCATAGTTGCTTCTATATTCATCATTATATTCTAATTATATTCTAACAGACTTTCATAAGTTGCCAGTTCTGTTTGCTACTTCTCTAATTAACACTATTAGCAAAGAGCTCTGTCTTTCTGTTTGGTAATAGCCATGGTTTTATTGTCTATCTGCCATTTGCTTTTCTAGTTAATAGGCAGTATCTTTGACAAGTTCTTCATAGAAAAACATTTTTGCAAGTCAATATCTTTATAGAAATCTTCTAATTCTAAAAGCATCTCCTCTTAGTCTTTCTCTAGCAGTATTGGTATATCATTATTCTTGTCATCTGAACTATCCTTGAATCTATCTAGAGGAGGGTCATAGGATACCATTTTCTTCTTGAGAGCCTATCTAGTCTAAAAGTCTTTTTTTATGAACTAATCTAAAAAAGAAATTTATCTTGATCTACCCAGTGATTAATAGTTGTATTGTGCATCTTTCCTGGATTATTTAGCATCCCAGCTAAGTACTTTACATCAGTTTTTACTACAAATGTTCTGCACTCTCTTAATAGATATATTTATTGCTTGAGAGTATATATTAAGCCACAAAGCTCTTGCTTTAAATAAGAATAATTTTGCTGTCTGGAATCCATTAATAGTAAATTTAATTTCACATAATATATCTTTTTGGACTTGTTCTTATCTCTTTGGTAAATATAGTACTCTATTGTTTTTCAGAAGGTATCAACTACTAAATCAATCAGTTGGTTACTAGAGAACTTTGGATTCTGAGTGTGAAAACAACTTTCTATCAAAATTTTTAAATCTGACTGTGCCTTTTCTTAGGCTAGCTCCCTACTCAAAAGATACATCTTTCCTTACTACTTTGTATAGTAGGGCTGCTACTATTGTAAAGTTGGGGATATGATTCTAATACTATACTTTAGTGCTTGAAAAGACTATTATATTCATTATATCTTAATAAGCTCCCTATCTAAGAATCTTTTCTATAGTATCTGAAGTAGATTTTTTCTTAATACAAATAATTTAATTTTACAATAGTAATGTGATCACTACATATCATAGTTCTAGGTCCCAAGAAAGTATCTCCAGTGTATTTTATTTATTGTAGTAATTGATTCACTATATTTAGGTGTTTGAATATATATTCTCTGATTACAGAGTTATTCACAAGCATCTTACAAGTTCCATCTTTTTGCTTATATTAAGTTGCCAGTCCTCTGACTGGAATATTATTGATATAGGGCAACATATACTTCAGGATCTCTTTCTTTAGTATATAAGTCATATTCTTATTATTACAAAATGAACTACTCACTTATTTGTAATGTTTGAACCTTGAGTGCATGCTCAGAGGTTTAGAAGTGATTTAGAAGTTCAACAATAATGACAATAATAATGAAAATTGATGCAGATGTTAATGATAATAAGAGATAATAATAATAATGGATAAATGATATTGTTAAGTCTGACGTCTAATTAATCATACCTAGTAGGACTGTTATCTACTATAGCAGATGTCAGGCTAATTTTAGAAGATAACTAATTATGTTATTATATTTATATGCTTATATCTCTACAAATACTAATCTTCATATGATGTATTATACATCATTAGGGACAGTCTGATAAATGTGTTCCAACACAAGTTTAATTATAGGAATCTATTTAGTTGTTTCTGAGATAATAGCCAATGAAACTTGTAGTTACTGATGATCTGATATCTCAGTAATCTGTTGTCACTTTTGTACATTCCATATATATATGAATAGCTCTTATTTATAACTTTCCAGTATGACTTAGTTTGTGAGAATCAGTTCACTAGTTATGGAGATACAATTTAAATAAAGTTTGTGACACTAAGAGAAAATTGGTATGGAATTTGTCTAACCCATAGGTACAGTAACTAATTTGAGTAACCCAAATAATGTAGTAAAGTCTTGTGAATGCTCTGCTAGCATTCACTCATCATATCTCACATACAAGTTTAGTATTCCATTATAGACTCTTTCTGCAAAGTATATAATCAATTCTTTTATAGATTGGGGCAATTCCAAGTGAGCAATATTAATCCTGTTAAGCAGTTCCAAACTATGTACTATCTAAGGACTTTTTCTGTCTTTCTTAATAATACAGAACCATCCTGACCAATAGAACAAGTTAGAAGGTTCATATACTCTAACATTGAGCTTTCTCTCAATCATGGTACACACTTTCTCATAGGTAGTTGATGGTATTCTAAATAAGCATTCTATCCATAGTATATGTATTACTATAGGTATTTTTATAGCTAGAAAGAATTATTTCTTAAACTTTTCATTTTCTGAATTAATCTATATAAAGGCTTCATTCTGCTATCCTATCAGCCAATACATAAGCCTTCTCTTCTCAGGCCACAAGAATCCAAAAATATAGTTCTTATCTATTTTCTTTTCTTTCAAGCAAGTATTGTCTTTTTGGTACAAACTCAGATGGTTATTCCAGCAACTTCAGCATCTTCTCTAAAGAGTTTCCCTGAATGTTCCTAATGATTATAAATCTTCTAGAAAGTATACTGAGAACTGGCTTTACTTTAAGAGCTACTAGCTTATACTTTCTAGCAAAACAAGCTGTAATTTCTTCCTATGAGTGTCTATTCTTGATTTCAGTTACTGTCTCTACTAGTTGCAACTCATGTCTGATATTCCATAACTGGCTGACATACTGTTTTAGAGTGTTTCTATCTTCTGTCTCTAATGCTTCTTCTGCTTGCTACAACTACAATAGTCTAATTTCATCTCTTGGGAACTTATTTACCTATATTAGTAATACTTCTTGAATGAACAGCTCTTCTTCTGTATCTAATTCTATTATATAAGAAATCTCTTCTCTAAACCATCCTACCAACTTCTTGAGGTTCAATGAAAATTTAAGACTGTATTTATTCTTCTAGACAGTATTTATCTCTTATAGATAGGGAGTGCTACCTCTATTCCTATATTTGGACAGGTAATGTTAATAGTCTAATTCTCTTCCTTATCATTGACCACCTAACTCTCAGTAATGATGTCAAAGGATCTTCTGAGTAAAATCTGATATAGTATCTTTTTCATTATATACCTATAACAAAACTGTTAATTCTTCTAGTATAAAGAGCATGTTTTTCCCTAGCCTATATATTTACAAAAAACTTCTATTTATACTTTGTATCTATATACTAAGATATGGATCCTAAATGATCTTGTTAACAGTAGTTATAGCTCTGCTTATAGATATAATCTGTGATCCACTATTCAGAAATGCCTCTTTTTGTATATTCTGTTCATGAGTACTGGGATAACTCTGAAATAGGCAGTGTCTGATACCACTTTATTTTCTTCCATTATAAAGATCTAGCACCCCCATTCTTTAGGCACTAGTTTATCCAGAAACCAGACTACTAGATTGTTAATGGTCCAGAGTTCCATATTCTCTTCATTTTCTATATCTATAGTCTTTTATATTCTTTCAAGTTCCTTTAAAGTATTTACAGAGACAATCCTTTGTTTTGAGCTGGAGACTGCTTGGATGTGAGTTGTTACAATCTTAAGCTTGGCTTAGATTGCAACTTAGACAAAGCTTGAGTAGAGAAGAGAATGAATGATCAATTGGTAAAGCATAAGAATACAAGAGTATATCTACAGCTATATATACCTAAAAACCATAAGAATTATATATGTTAAGAGCAAGAAAAATATAAGGAAGCCTCCACTACTATATGAGGTGCTGACTGATTATACATAAGAGAAATGCACAGTGCAGCCAATCATTGAGTCATAAGAAAGAAAGCCCAATATCTGTTGTTCATAAGCAAACCATCTATAAGACATAAGATATTAATTATAACATGAGTACTCTCATTCAAACTTTCTTTCTCTCTTTTGTTTGTCAGTACTTTCTTTAATACTGCTTACAACTTAGGAGCCAACATCTATAATTCCTTAGATATCACTCACATTTCTCCCACTAATATTCTCTTTAGTATCTCATTCAGGTTAACTTCTTTTATCAGAGCTTTTGCCTGATAAGATGTTTCTTTCTTTTGAAACTGTCTGAAGTGTCTTACTAGCATAGGTGGTCTATCTGTAGCCACTGCCATTTCAGGCATTCTTCTATATAGGATTCTATATAGGAATTTGTGTTGGCTTTCTAATATGTTCTCTCACAAATAGCCAATACTTCTTTCTGCTACTAGAGGTGGGGTCTCTTTCTTCTCTGGATTCTCTCCTTCATTCTCCAAAACTAGTAACCTCTGAAAGCAAACTGTCTTTTAAGATATGGTATTCTTAATTGATAATAGAGATCAAGTAGCAAAAAGGTTATTCTAGAGTGCAATAAGAACTATGCAATACTAGCTTCTAACTGCACACTAAATAATTCAGAGGGTATAATGTTAGTGTCAGAAATATAAAGAAGAGATAGAAACAAGAATATCATAGCAGAAGAAAACACATAAAAACCTTATAAGGATACTCATTAATACAAAAAGATATTGTTAGAATAACTGTGAAAATGAATAAATGAAGAATATCCACTTGTAAATATATTCCCTTGTTAGCATACTTCTTAATAGTAAACCTTATACTATGCAACAAGCTTCTTTGGAAATTCTAGTATATAGATTAGATAGCTCTTTGAGAGCCCACTACAACACTATTTATTCTGGATGATGCACTCTGAAGATATCCTTCAAGTTAAACCTTACAACTGGAGATACTAGCTAATACTTATCTTGTCAGCCTTTTTTAGGCTGCTAGAACTTTCCAAAACTTGCCCAAAAGTAATAAAAGATACTAATCACACTTACTTGAGAAATAGATTTGGATAAGGTTTTCTCTCTTACTCTCCTCTACTTATAGCTTATGTATTAGTCTAAAAATACAAAGAATGAAAATAGAGAATAGAGACTAAAACCATAAGAAAGACATCTAATGTTATGATTGATGCCTCCTGGAGTCAACATGGACATGGGTAAAGGGTATGATGAGCACGATTAGCTGCGCCAAAGTAGTCTCAGTCAGCGCCTCATGTGGTAGGCATGATATCCTAACCTAGTCCTTATTTTCTCCTTGTTACATCCTCATGTGCGGTGCCTCATGGACTCTTTATGAATACACTCTAGTTACGTATATATAGCATAGATACACTCCTGTATCCTTATGCTTTACCAATTCCACCTCCCTTATACTTTCTCAGCACTTTGCCTAAGTTGCAACCTAAGCTCTAGCTTAAGGTCGTTATATCTAAGGTCTTAAGAGTATATAGTTCTTTCTCTGCTTATAACCTAAAATTGACCTATTACTCTTTTTCTGCTTATGAGTGCTGATTTCTTTTCAGTATATCTACCAGTCGTTTCTACTCATAAGTGCATTTCTGACTTCTCTGACTTCTAATTAGTTGTGTTCCTGTTTTATTTTACCATCTAAACATTTGTAGCTATATTAATTGTGCTCTTGAGTGCCTTTTCCTTGTAACTAGTCTTTTTTGAGTGAATGATATCACTTTCTAGTATAGTTCTAGTATTCCTATACATTTCATGAGTAGATAACATTACTTCCTTTATAGTTATATATAAAACAATATTACAATACTTTGCTAAGTCTGTTTTAATAGGCTCTAAGTCTGAAGTCTAGTCTGTTTGATAGCTACTACACTATCTCTCTAGTCAGTATTTACTTGAAAGAGCCTGGAACATCATCTATGAGTATAAGATCTTCTTACTAATACCTTCAAAGAAGTCTTATGTGTTTAAAAACTTTCTGAGATTACATGTTTTTATAGAAAAGCATTTTCTGGCATAACAACAATAAAATTAAAGCAGGTAGTAGAAGAGTAGGAGATATAGGATAAGAAGGAAAAAACAGCCAAGTTAGAGAAAAAAGCCAAGAAATTAGTTTCTCTAAGGTTCTATAAATAAATCTATATCTTTGAGAAGAAAGTAAGTGAGAGGATGTTAGTAAAGAAGATGTAAAATCATGTAATTAAGTTGAAGAAAAAGTTTGTGCCAAGAAAGAGAAAATTTTATCTAACAATATGATAAAAAGACTACAGAATTTTCTAATTATAAACCTGAACCACAGAAGTTCCCTGTTATAAATATAAATCACAAATTCTCTTTATTTTAGACTACAGAGTTTTTTCATTATAGATTTAAACCACAGAATTTCTCTATTTTAGACTGCAGAATTTATATATATGTGTGTATGGCATCACTCAGAGTTTGGCTTAGCAAGATACATTTTATTTGACCTTAACTTTATTATTTTCACTAACTCTACTATACTATTGGCTTTTAGAATACAGAACTTATATTAGGTCTTATATTAGTATATATGCTTTTCATTTTTCATACAGACCTAAGAAAATGATTAGCATCACTAATAGTTTACTATATTTGTCATTTGGTATATATTGATCATAATATTGGATTTATTTGACCAGAAACTATTGATAACAATGAGTTAAGTCTCCTAAAGATTATGAGAAGAGTTCTCAACCACTATTGGTACCTATATTTTTATATTTATACTCTAGATTATTTATGACAGTCTAAGTAAAGTTACTAAGTATATTGAATAAATTACTATTTAATATTTGTTATGAAAAGAATAGATAGATAGTGTCTTATAATAGGGTAATTGTTTATATGAAGCTATGTAAGGTAACAGTGAGTAATATATTTGAATCTTATTTGGAATCAGAGAGCAGATGTCTCAGATCTTTCAGAAGGTAGTCTATGACAGAGAAATAGACAACTCCACAGTGTTAATAATAGGTAGCAGCAAAGTTTGAATCTTGAAATTTAACAAAGTAGTAAATCTTCTTACAGTCTCTTTATTTCTAGTAGTTTTTAATCACTAAGCATTATAACTCTGTTCTTATCAAAGTAATACTATAATATATCCAGATAAGCTTGACAATATTTAAAATAAACAATATATTAAAGAATCTTATCCTATTCTCTTAAGTTTTCCTAAATGTAAGCTATATAGTCAGTTATCTATATAATAGACTTAGGTTTTTCTAAAACTTTGAAGCTTTTTTGTACTTTTCCCTAGTTATATTGATAGAAACCTCATTCTACTTTTCTAGGTTTTTCATAAGATAAGTCATGCAGTATATATTATTTGAACAATATATTCTAGGTTTTTACTGGAGTTTTGAGTATTTTCCATGCTTTTTACCAGTTATTCTAACAAATAATTGTAACTAGAGATACTATCTCAAAGATTATATATAAGCTAGCTAATAAGACCTTCCATATCCTAACTGTGTTAAGTTATAGAATAAGTAGATGACTAGTAAGTTACAGTGGATTATCTCTTTTAATTTCTTTCAGTTTACTCTCTGAAATATGCAACCAGTATAATAAGTTGAGATACAGCATATAAACTAAAGCCAAAGTTTATTTGTTTCTCATATTTCACATATTATGAATAAGTAAAATGCATTATCTACCTTCTAAGCATTTTTTATAAACCTTGGTTACCAAGGTGTAAACTATATCTAATACACTGTACTTTCTTAGCTTGTTAACCAAATAGCATTGGTATCCAACTCTAGTGTTGACAGTGATACTATATGATAAGTTAACATATATAAATGTTTTCCTTATAATATTTTAGATGTACATCCAATAATAAGACTCAATATAAGTAATTTTAGTATTTATTATTATGGTTTTGTTTAGAAAATCTGTATTATATATTTTACAGTTTTCTTACTTTTACAAATATATCTCGTATCAATTTTCATGACTAAGTTGAACAATTTTACAATATAATATAAGTTATTATTATCTTTCTTGAATTTATATTTACTATTGTCTGATTTATATTTGAAACTAATATAGATAAACAAACTTCTGAGATATCTAAAACATCTATATCCTAACTTCTGAATAGAACTCTAATATATCTAGATGTACTTTCACATTCATAATCTTTTGTGTTCCATCTTCTAGTAACTTATTATCTAGACTCTTAATTATCTTATTTTCTAGAAAATGTCTCTATAATGTCTATAACAAATAAGCTACTCACTGGTTGTGATACTTGAACTTAATGGTATTTCAGAGGCTTAGTATAAGGAGGTAATGATAATAGGTGATAAGTAGTATCAACAGAAATAATTGATATAAATTAATGTTATTAAGTCTGAGATCTAGTCTTCAGATACAGAGGTATATAACAAAAGTGTAATGGTCTATGCACAAGCTGTTACCATTACATGATCAAAACTTATATCTAATGGGAGCTATCATCTGTTATAGCAGCTGTCAGGCTAATTTTAGAACATAACTAATTATATCACTATATTGATATACTTATGTCTCTACCAATCCTTATTGCTTTGAGACACATTATATATCATTGTGAATGGATTAATAAGCACTTTCCAACACAAGTTCAATCATGCAAATCTGTTCAGCCATTCATGTGATATTAGCAGACAAAGCTTTTACAGATACTAATAGCCTGATATCTCAGTCATTTGTTATTGCTTTTGTATCTCCCACATATGTGCATATAGCCCTTATTTGGGGCTTACTATCAGTCCACTGGTTGTAAAGATACAAGCTGAATGAAGTTTGTGACAATGTCTCTCTAGTTATTCTCTATACTAATATTACTTTAGCTACAGTTCTAACTACAGACTTGGTATATAAGACTAATAGATACTCTGTAGTCCTCAGTTTAAAAATTGACTATTAATTTCCAATACTCTCTAACTAAGACTTTCACTAAAATTCTCTTCTTACTAATTCCCAACTCTCCAAAATTATAACTGTATAATATATAATTTAAGGCTAAGTTTATCATCTAAAGTTACATTGCTAACTTCATAAATAAGCTCTTAGGCTTGATCTGGACCCCAGATACTCACCCAAACTCATATATCTTCACATCTATTTTCTAAATAATTTTCCATACTTAATCCAACCTCTTTCTGTTGTAACTAATCATAGATATTTATTTGATATAAATTCTGTCCAGTCTCTTTTATTTTATACCTTTTGTTTCTCCATATCTTGATAGGTATATTATTATGATAATTCAACAATAATTGATTTATCAAGGGGTACTACTCAATAAAATTACATTGCAAATATAAAATATAGTTTAATTATTAAGTATATTTTATAGTAGATATAGTATAGCTCTTGAAAATCAGTTTTGTTCTCTTATAAATTTTGTATCTTGCACTCTCACTTAAACAGCTTTTTCTATTTTCTTTTTCCTATCCTTGAGTTTAACTATTTTTGTAAATACTGTTAGAGCAAACAAGTCCACAGAGTTTATACTCTAGAAGAATTCTAAGTTATATTGTCTAGATGAAAGTATAAGTGGCACTCACTTCTAGAAATATCCTAAGAATGCTAGCATACTTAAAGAATGATTGCATTTAGATGGTTGGAAAATCTGATAGAAGCATCTAAAAGATTAACTGGGAAATAAAAGAGGTTTATAACAATGATATAGAATGGAACAGTATTAGTATACTAGACAATACTCAATAGGGTTCAATAGTAGAAAGCAATAGTATTGGGTTAATAAATCCTGTGAAGTTATCTATAGTATTCAGAGATTACTAACTAAAGATAAATAGAAAATTTATAAGGTTTGGTATAGATATTAATAGTGATTGAGTACTAGAATATTATTTAAGAGCTGGTTCTCCAATAAATATGTGCTTAAGTAGGATCCAAACTAGTAACTTATTATTATGAGACTTATCTTTATTTTATCTATCTAATAGTTGACTGTGATATTAGCTATACTCTTAATTACAAGTGGACAAATATAGATTATTAACCTTATTCTATTGTGTATAAATATAAACTCCAAAACTAAGCTATTCAATAGACTTGTTGTATTTGTATTCTCACAACTAATAATAATCTTAAAGTTGACCAGTTCACATGTTCTACATTTAGATGTTATTGCCCTTACTAGACTAGTATGCAAAGAGTTTTCTATTATAATGCTTTTGATTATTAAAGTTAAAGGAATATCCAAAAATAGTAAACAAAGATGTATCTATGCTATCCTTGGAAATAATTTATAATAGTAAAGAATATCCAGTATTAAATACCAACTCTGTTATTAAGTATAAGATGGTTTTAGTAAGAAAATATCAAATGGTTAGAAATATCACTCTAACATGATTATAATTTATTGTCCAAAAGATGCCCAAGTGCTCACTTCTAAGACAATTACGATCTAAATACTCTCAT
>Ga0157363_1004564_pt1 | contig 12787 bp, 8 predicted proteins | sample AttsexASBM1_FD_111477 | JGI IMG/M metagenome (GOLD analysis project Ga0157363, IMG submission 111477) | Fungus gardens microbial communities from leaf cutter ant in Ribeirão Preto, State of São Paulo, Brazil - Atta sexdens ASBM1 | ecosystem: Host-associated > Fungi > Mycelium > Unclassified ...
CCCTACGAACGTATATCGAATCTTATATCGAATCATTCGCTCAGAACTAGCTCGCTCAAGCAACGACGGCTGTACCTCGATCGATTTACTTTACGGCTCGTGCTGAATAGCAACGGTATATAAGCTTCATTCTCATTAATGATCACTGTCGGTATGGCGATATACGATCAGGTGTAAAACGCGCTTTTGCACTCTCTTCGAACAACCCTCACGGAAGAGAAAACCTGAAATACGACTCCGCAGAACAGACTCGCCTATATCCGTCGGTTTCGTATGTGCAGGTGCAATCGTGATAATATATATTAAAACCGGCTCTTCCGTGAACGGAAATTGTTGCTTAGCACGGAAATCTTTAATCTAGTTTCATTATAAAGACACCCGACACTTAAATCGCCAAGAGAGTTTACGCTAAAGTTAGAGAACTTACATTGTGTACACGCACGAAATGCGAGAAGGTTAACCGAATTGGCTTTACTTCCTGAAACATGCGCTATAAATCAAGATTAAAATCGTGAATTCCTTTTATATTTCGCGATCGAACTTGAAGCGATACATTGAATGTGATATCGGACCGCCATTATCTGTTCTATTAAGCGGAATATATCTCTCCGAGTTTTATCTAGATATATGTATGGACGTACCTTCTAGAAGATACTAATCAACAGCACTCAGCGATGCCGATTCACGCAATCCGTCTCCGACAAATCAAACGCGGGTGCGGTGAGAGGAGCGACTGCGCCGACCCGAAGTGGGAAGAGATAATAAATAGACTTCGGTGTTCACATGGTAAGGTTCGCTGCGTATATAACGGGGTGGCCCATTATCTTCCAGATATCGTTGGTCAGGCAAATAGACGATAAATATTAATTGGAATCGGCGAGATAAAACAAATGAATCCCTTTGCCACCAGTATGATCGCCGGTCACGCGCCTCGAAAGAGCGACGGAGAGCACGAAGAGCGCGAGCACGTCGAGAATCGTGCGAGCACGGGTCGAATCGCGAAGATGAGAACGGAGAGAGAAGACGACGCAAGGAGATATATATACGCGTGGATTCGATGAAGAGAAGAAAAAGATGGACGAAGGAGAGAAGAGGAAGAAAACGAGGGAGAAAAAGAGGAAGCGAAGGGAGACAGAAAAGTAGTCGGGCAAAGCGGTGCGGCGACGGCCCTGGCTGGTGATTTATATAGAATCATATCTCCATCTGAATGTCTTCATTTTTAACGCACGGCCGCGCAATGGTCTCTTCGCTTTTGGCGGCTTCGTTTCGGCTCCTCATCTTTTGCGCCCCCTCACCAACCTTTCACATGCTTCTGTCTCGCTCCGGTTCATCTTCTTTTGAAAACCGCCTCGTTCACTCGCTCTTAAAGAACGACAATATAAACGAAAACTCGCGAATGTGTCTCAGAGACTGACGCATTTCTCTTACACTTCTCCGGTGGTCCGTGTGATTTAATTTCTTCGCACACGCCGCCCTTTTTCCCACCCTTTGACCCAAAAGATGCGCGTGGAGTTCCCAGGTCATGTCATATGTAGGTGCGACCACGTTCGAGACACTCGATACGGATGAAGAACCGCCTGCAAGGGCTGAGCGCAGCCACGATGATCTGGTAATTTTGTATGGAGTGCCGTGCCGATCAACCGACGACCGGTCGATACGCTTGCACCGGTCGATTTCGTTCCATTCGCGCGTGCATAATCGAAGAAGTCTGGTTTTCGGCGCATGTTCAGTCTGTTGTAAAGGGAGGTCGAGCATTTCATGATTGTCGCAGTTGATCGAATTTTAAAGTTAAAGATATGTATATTAGATAACAATTACGGACTGATTAAAATATTTAACAATAATTATGTCAAATTTCCCATGATAATTTTTCTCCGAAATATATAAAATCGAGAGAGAAAGGAGGAAAAGTATTTCTTGACATTAAGAATTTGTTTTCATTCAATGTTTAGTCTAATGATTTTCTTTAATTATATGTAAGTAAAAAAATTCAAGATGCCACACTCTATACATAATTTTAAAGAAAATAGAGAATGATGAAGTAAATCTAAGAGAATTATCGAACGATATAAAATGATAAAATACATTACTTCGTACGTCGGATACTTCAAAGGAACTTTGTTTTAATTCTTCTCTATGCAGAACGTGTATTATACGCATAAATAACATGAAGATGAAACTACATTTTTACCTGATTCGTCATCTTTCATCGAATTTAGACGTATACCCTCTTAATGATCAAAGACAACCCAACGAGAGGATCTATCGTATGACACGCAATTATTCATAGATATCTGTATAAGTGTTCAGCGTAAAGTACAATCACGGAACCGCGATTACGAATAGATATGTATAGGACGTTTCCAGGGGAAATCGTGCTATTAGACGTGGCGCGATAACGTAATAGCGTTGGTAAGAAGACGGAGAAGGGCACTTAGGAAGCGATTTGTACGCGCCTTGTAAGCGATGATCATTACGAATGGTAATCGTTACGAGAATTCATGACCGGCTTCATAGCCGCACCGCCGCACCGGTATGAATAATCCAACGCCGCCGATGCGGCGCGTTATTCGCTACCAAACGTCAACCATCCTCTCGACGCGTCGTTGAAGAAGGAAAAGAAAAGTAGCCGGAGCGAAACAATCCATTAGACGGTCGCAAGGTGGTCCGCCTCCGAGTTCTCGAATATGATGATGACGATGTATGACCAAGTACCCAACGCCTCAAAGTGACATACGGGCTACCAAGGAGAAAGAGTTCACGACACCCGCGTGCCTTTTCATACCCGTATTATATCTTCGAGGATGCTTGTAACGGGCTCTGAAACGTCGACACGTCACGCCGGACTCCGTGACGACTTCTTTCGAGCGATGACCGGCGATTCATCGAGCGTATACTGACGATCATCTCGGATCCTCATTTCCGACACTCCTTCGCAATCGTTATGGAACGATACGCTTCTCAATGATACTTCTCTGGATCGACAAGGAGACGTTGCACCCCAAGGCTGCCGGCGATTGAACATGTCGGAGCAACAGTGTATCGATGCGCTATAGAAATGTCGAGAGAACATTACCAAAGAGTTCGATTACGTGACGATCAATTTATATGCAATTTATATGGTATCATCTCGATGAATGTTCTTTGCCGCGCGCGGTACAAATGATATAGATAAAACTAACTAAGGAACACCAAAGGAACGATTGATATTCTAATTCTAAAAATTAGAAAAGGATGAATAAGTTGAACTAAGATTAAAGATCAATAGAAATGGGTAAGAAAAACAATCATTTCGGTATCAAAAATAGAAAAGATGTATCATTGAAAAAATTATGATAACAAAAAATTATTAAATAATTTGTTTTGATGAACACAATTTTTTCTTTCTTACATGTAAATAATATAATAAATCTTAAAAAGCACGTTTCTCTATCAAATAGAAGAAAATTATCTAACTTTATTACAAATATATTAATCAAGTGATTAATCATTTAGATCCCAGATTATATTATTAGAAACGCGCAATTATATTTTTCTATGATTTTGTTACCTATTGAACATTCTGTAACTTTTTATTCGCATCGCTGATCAAATGAACGATAAATTTGTTTAGCCAAAGACATCAAGAGTACGCGATATATAATATCTAACTAACCCTAACTGACAACGGAAGAATAAGAAGCCTCGTTTAGAATGGGCGCAAGTATGGCAAGTCGCGGCAGCGTTCGATAATCGATTCGCGTTTTTCCCGGGGCAAGAACAGGTGCAATTAAACTTTGCACCCGAGAAAGGCGAAGGGAATTCATTCTCGAGCCGCATGCGAACGAAAGACCACCATTCTTTGTCCTCGCTGCCCGCGCGCCGTTCTTCTCTAACCCTTAACTCGCTCGCGTCGTCACGATATCATGTGGCCGACAATAATGCATCTCAGAACGGGTAACAGTAAGGTGCAGAACTCAAGACCGTCGACTGGACGAGCTGTAGTTTTGCTTTACGACGCGGTTGAGTGACATTTAATACTGAACAGCGCCCTTTAGCATCCTTTACCGCCCATGAATGCCTCGCTCCAGGTCGTGCCAGAAGACCATCGAATAATTCTCCGTGAATTTCACCATAAGTCTTCAGCGCATGCATTTCGACATTTCGTCATTTCGTTCATCTTGATTGCAATCATAATTCCATGAACTGACGAAATCACATGGGAAAACTAAATTTTGCTTCGAGATATTCGGTCATCACTGATACCGAAATATTGAATTCGATTTTTTTAAACAAATGTTATGTCGAAGCATTTGTTTATTTCGTTTTAACATTTCACTAAAACATTAACAATGTTAAGAGATGGACATAAGAATGTTATTTATTTAACGGGACACTCGAACTAAATCACTGTGACGCAAGAAGCGCGAAACGAAATTCCACGTAGAAATGTGCTAAATTACATTACATCTAACAGATCGCGTCAAGAAAGGTCTTGTGCTAGCGATAGAATGATTTCGTCCGTGACATGAAATATAACCACGCCTCTACGTTATTGCGCGTATGATCATCACGCGCGATTTCTTGCGCCTTAAGGCTCACCGCGCTATTACCGACTGGTAGATTTTTGCACGAAAGGAGCAGTAAGTATCGGCGCGATATCTAAGTGCGCAATAAAGCCCTGCAGCGCGATTAATACGCGAGAGATCGAACGTGGAGAAACAATAAACGATTTTGTGAGCGTAACACTGTCCTTCTGTGCGCGCGTCCATCGGATGAAATATCATGCCCGTTCGACCGGACGTTTACGGCCATATGAACGCAATGAACATCGAAGAGCGTGGTAAACATCGTACTCTCTCGCGGAATACCAAAGAGTTCCGGTCGCGTTTTACGTCTCGTGAAGACGTAAATATGGGAAACAGTTAACCGCCGCGCCGAAGAATATTTCCAGCGTCTGACGTTTTCCCTCAACATGGCAATACTGACAGTTTACTAAGAATGATTAAGGATTATTTATTCGGCAATTAAGAGCGTAAACACGCATACAGAATGCTTTGTATTAAAATTCCAAAGATCATTGGAGTTAAAAAGATAGAATCGTCAATTTAAGAAGGTTACTATCACACTCCAAGAACATACGCGAGAATATATATGAGTATCCCATAAACATATACGGAAGCACTTTGTGGTGTGTTAATTCCTTTCGTAAGTTAAGATTAACAGAAACTTAATTGCATCGCAAAAAGAGGCTGTCTTAGAAAGATTCCGAAGAATCGCTCGCGGCGTCGGATCGTGGAATTATTAAAAGCGATTTACGTAGGATCAGCGGAGATGTCTTGCCCGTTACGAGTTAAACGTCCGTCTCGCGCACAGGAGGTTGTCAAGAGGAGAGCCGGTCCGACTACAACGCGCTGCCACATCGGACCATCCACTTCCGGACAATTTATACCTAGTCAACTTGATTTCACGGTGTGCGCTGCGCGCAACCGGCACAGAGCTTTTTCCATTCTCGCGGCCTAAGTGCGCGGTCAATACGCAAGAAATCGTGCCGTGCGAGGTGTATAAGACGAATACGTCATGGGGTCTCCTCAGCCAATGAATATATTGACCTACGGAGAGTCGATCTCCCTTCGATGGAGTCCCCAGCTTTTTTTCATCCTTTAAATGGCCTCTCACGTTTAAATGACGCGTTCACTTGCATTTTCGCACTCGCCTCAAGCGAATGCCATTCCCATTCTTCTTCTTCCTTGCTACACTTCGAAAATGTAATTTGCGAATATGATATCCCCACTCACAAGTTTGTGAATGCATTTCGTCTTGATTAGAGATAAATAGGCAATATGGGCGCAATATGGGTAATCGCTAATTATCCCTGAACGCCTGAATCTTTTAATTTTCGACAATCTTCTCCTCATGACATTACGTTTTATCGAAACTACGCACGTTGTAAAGTAATCGTAATCGACTTTAATCATGGCGATGTCCGTGGCGATTTAACTGCGCGTTTTCACGATACCGCACGCTGAATTATCGGACGTTTATAAATGTATCCGTTATTCGATTTCATGCTAGCAACGGGTGGTAATCGCGAATGTGATGCTGAAATTTGTTGCCACGCGTCGCTATCGGCCGTCCCATAACGTCTCCGTCATGGATAACATATTTAAGTATGCTTTCCGATGGGAAGACAAATATGCTTGCGTCCGCGGCTTGTAGTATGTCATATAAGTCATATCTACATTGCAAGAAAAGCGAATTGCAACATAATGGAATCAAATTGCATGTAAACAGATTTCCTATCTCGACGTATAAGCATTGTAATTTAAAATTTACATGGCAGTAACGCATGTAGATCGTAATTTTACGTTGTTTTTGATATCTTCCAAGATCTAATTCAATTTTCGTTTTCTAACACAATAATTTTATGAAAACATATTACAGGAAGAAAAGAATTTTCATTATTATAGATTTTCGCGTACTAGACATTATTTGTATTAAAACTTTCTTATATCCGACACTCAATAAACTGAAACGTCTCTTGATGGCTAAGTAAATTCACGTTTCAAGTGACAAAGAAATCGTTTCCACAAAAACACGATTAAATGCCAGGGTGTAACGACCATGTCCATACAACCAATGAGCGATATATCGCTCTCGAAGCTATATGTTAAAAGTTACATAGACAGTCGAAATGAGCTACTCGAATCGCGATTCTGCATCTCTCTCTCTCTCTCTCTCTCTCTCTCTCTCTCTCTCTCTCTCTCTCTGACTCTCCGGTTGTTCTCCACTTCTATTCTGCGGCACGTCCGCGTCGGCGTTTCTCGCGGCGTATAAGCCTCACCTTGTGGATAACTCATAAACTCAGACTTATTTATTTTATTGAAGTTCTTTTGCTGAGCCGCCTGCTTGCACGGATCGCCGCTTTGGTCTAGACTCACGTTCGCGTTCGCTGAATAACGACATTTTCGAAATATGTATGCCCTCGTCGTTTTTCTGGAGACGACGAAGTACCACCAGGCATCAAGGCACGCCGACGGACTCTTCGAGAGTACAACGTCGACAGCGAGGAACCTGAGTATTCCTACATATATCTACTCCCTAGAGTGTGCACCTGCAGCCTGACGAGAGAATCCGTGGAATTCCTCGATCGGTCGATGCGTGTACATCGGAACGATGGATGCAAAGCGAGACTCTTTTATACTGCATAATGACACCGCCAACGACCATCATTCGTTTGATTCATTTACAGCGCGGCTGACATCCCGAAATAAATGTTTAAACACAAGTTTAGATTACAATCTGCGAATTAATAAGATTATAAGAACTTTTTACGGATAAAGAATAATAATTTATATCACAAAATAAATAACAACTTTCACACTAGTAAAATTACAACATTAACAATTTTTGTGTCAGTGCTTAAAGAATTGCTTTTCAATTCGATTACTTTTTATTTGTATGTTGATTGTACATATGATTGTGAGCAAATATTGATAAAATAACTAGTATACAATTCATGTTATCTATCTATTCGAGAAATGCTTGGAATTCTTTTTTAAACATCTGATACTAATATAAAAAATTTTTTTAAATAATTTATTAAACAAAAATATATATTTTTTATTATATATATATATATATATATATATATATATTTTTTTTTTACTTTCAATTTATATCTTATAAATGGAATAAGCAAATATTAATTCGCTTTCCTTTTCTCGAATATTAATTAAGAAGATAAACAATTTTTTTCTAAAATAAAATTAAGATTTCTAAGAATTAAGAAAATATATAGTATCTTAATTGCGATAAAATAAAAATAAGCTAAGAGCGACTCTATGCTTGTTCATTCATTTTCTATGCGGCAACGAAGATCTGTAAGTCTAAATGATGGCGTGATTTTCATTTAATACGAATGATCGGATGTCGTTGTTCAAAGGGTCGATCACCTTGCAGAACAAGCAGCCATTCTGTACAGTTAGGAAAATAGTGTCTACCACGTGGACAAGTTGAATCTCTAAGATAAGATAAAATACGGACTCGGATAATCTAACACGGGTCTTCTCGGATTCCAATAGTTTAATTTCAATCGTGTTGTGTAATGGAACTAGTTTATAGCTTAAGTAACATTCGAAGTTCACTTACAGGAAATAGTATCCTATATAATTGTATGCCTGAACAGATTGGTTAATCATAAATTAGATGATAGTAGTAACATAAATTTTAAAGAATTACGAATAAAATACTATATATATTTTAGTCGGAACCTACGATTTAATAAGAATTTAATTTCAACACTTTAAAATTTTTTTTAAATTTAATTAACGCGTTCTATATTGTAGTTGATTAAATTAACGTAACTACTGTTGTCTTGTTGAACACATCACGTTTTTTATAAATGTAATTATGATTATAAATATAAATTTAATTAAATCGTTCATTGTAAACACAAAAATGCTACTGTCCTTCAGATTTATGAGATTATACGTGGGTGGTGCTACAACTGCTGATAACATGCAATCATAGTAGCATGGCTATACCGCAGTGGCCCATAATAGTCCTAATATAAGGATTGAATAGACCTCATTGCTTGCGTAACCACACCGGATCTTTTCTTCTCCATACAGATGTATGGAGAACCCTTAACTCGTTGCTTCACTATCTCAAGTTTTGGTCTTCCTCTCATCGTACATACTCAATCGTCGATTTGGCCGAGCCACCCAGTACTTCATCTCGATCTTTACTTCCTCCTTGTTCTCCGCACCTTTTTCCTTTCCTTTTCTTTTCCTCTCTTTCTCTCCCTCCGTCTCCTTCATGATTCCGTATACTTTCCCGCACTCCAGCAGCATAATCCCACATCATTTGCCATAGGATAGACAGGAAAAGAGAGAAAGAGAGAGAAAGAGAATGTATAGTTAGGTCGATTGTTCGACGCGGCCACGGATCGTGCCATTGTCGGACTGCGCATTTTTGTTTCTCGTAATGAACTATTGATCGCGAACTGGCGATCCTTTCACGCCGCGGCGCAGTGGTTGCCACGACGAGAGCTCCGCCGATGATTAAGGCCATCGACAACCTTCGTGGGGCCCTTCAATGGCAATGGCGGGAAGGGCAGAAAGAAAGTGTATAAGAGTGGGCGCGCACATTCACGGATCATTACGCGACAGTGACGAATTATAACTACGTGGCCGGTAATGCGTCTCCGTGTACCAACAGCCAGCCGTTTTTGCCGCTGAAGGGTAGCGAGAATCGATAGGAGATCGAGCGATGGAAGAACGACATGGTGAGCAAGGACGATGGTAGAAAATAAAATGGTGAAGCAGAGATGGAGAGAGAGAGAGAGAGAGAAAGAGAGAGAAAGAGAAAAAGAAAGACGAGAGCAAGTCGCCACGTAGTGCATTCTGCCTCGTAAACCTGTTCCTCTTTTCGCCGCTTAAGAACTACTTTTATTTACGAGAGCTTCGCGTGCCACCAAATTTCGGATTCACCCGCGGCGTCGCGAGGCGAAAAATCAGATGGCCGCGTTATTTACAACGGCGATTCCGCGAACGCGATCAGCCTAATGTATATCCTCCACGCTCTCGTTTAAAGTACCCCTGGAAAGTTTCCGTATTACGAGTCGATCGTAGTAATTTGTTGCCGGAGAACGTGATGAAGTGATAAATATCGGCGGTGGTGCGATACGAAGCGCGCCTCGTGCGATGATATAGTGCTCACAATCGATCGAATCCAGCATCATCGGACAAGATAAGAGGATTGATAATGCGAGACAATATCATAATTTTCTTCATATTCAGAACACAATATATATTATTATATAGTAGTAAGTCTGTTCGAATAATTCATTATTTTTGATCTTTGAATTATGTGATAAAGTCACTAGATATTTATCAAGTACCGCAATCGTCCGCCATGGTCCTTTTAATATAATATTTTAATATTATATTCCGTCTCATTCATTCCAATGAATTCACTCTCTAAATCAGTGCCAAGTATGCCACTGATAATTAGTGATTTAATTGTGAGATCCCTAACCCAGCTAATCTTTATTTTGTGTACCTAATTTGTGTAATTAATCTTGTTTTAGTGCTTAAATTCAATGAATATGGTATTGAAAGATTAAAATTAAATAATGTAAATATCAGTATTCGATATATAATGCTCAAACATTTTTCCTCTTTTGTTGAACTTCACTGATCATCAGTGCAAAGTATGCCACTGTATTTAGGATACTTAGTGATTATCCACTGATTTAGAGAGTACATAAGTTTAGAATTGTCACTATATTATATTAGATTCAAAATAGCGGACGATTGCATTATCTTTATAAATCTGATTTTATTATGTGATTTTATTATGTAATTCACAAATGCGAGATTAGCTGTATTTTTAGAACTGATGCATCTGTTTTGTTAATTTTCTTAACTTTGTTTCCTAGTTTCATCCATTTCTCTTTTTCCTTCTCTCTCCTCTAAATCTTTTCAACGCAAAGTAACCGCGGCGTTACGTGATCGATCGCGCTCGGGGTCATAGATGGTCATAAATTATCATTGCTTACCCGTTGTGCTCGGTTCCCACACGTCGTAATGAGACCTTCCACCCTTCAACCGGACCCTTTTTCTACCTCTCCCATTCACCCCCATCCTACCCATTACCTCCTTCACTTTTTTAAGACCACATTAGAAGCACGACGATTCCATCCTAGACTCGGGCAGCAGTTGCTGAAACGAGTGGTAATATATTACTCCCTGATTCGATCGTTCCTGTCATTTGCGCCAGACGGCTCTGGGATTAATTAGCCTGACCGATACTTCGAGATCTCGTTCGGAACAACTTCCATCGCTCGATATTTTCTTCTTCTTGCACGATCCGCCCCTCTGTCACTCCCATCTCTTGCTTTCCTTCTCCTTCTTCATCTTCTCTGCTTCTACTTCTGTGTTTTCTTCTGTTCCTCCTTCTTGTGCTCCTCACTTTCTCAACACTTGCACCATCGTTTCTTTCACATACAACGAGCTACTCCGATCTCGTTTCGACATATCGAAACGTCGGCATGGTGAAACGCGCGTGCCTGATTGTCGTTTAGATTCGTCGTCGATCCTCTTCGTCGGCAACCGCGCGGCTCTACCATTTCTGCACCGATGACAAAGAGAAGAGCGAGACGATAGGAAACTGAGACGCTCGTAACTTAGTTTACTTGCGATCGTGGCGACGTGATTTGCAGCCGGCCGCCAGACATCGGAGGAACGTGTATATCGGAGAATCTACCTGAAGAATGATACGCTGCCGATTGTTTGACGCAGCGAAGTTTTCACAAAATTGAGCCAACAATTTTTCAAGAATTTATTAGATATTTTTTTTTAAGATGCTTTTAGAATTTTATTATAGATTGATGTAAGACTTTAGAAACTTAAATAATTTTTTCAAATTTTCTATTTATACTTATTAAACTTATAATGAAAGATACACTTTCTTTTAATATGTTATTTAAAAAACATATGTCATTTATATGTTCATTCTTGTGTAAATTTTACATTTTTTCGTATTTCATTTTTCATATTTCATACATTTTGACAATTTCTTTCCAACAATAACTAAAACATTTTCACACTTTCTCGTATTTGCTTTCAACATGCAGTTTCAATGCTACAATCCAATCGCGACGTCGATTCTCACGCCGTCGTTGAATAATCGCGATCCCGCCTGTCGCTCGTACCTTCGACTTGGAGAAAGCCGCAATTGGTAGAGCTCTGGTATAACGACGGTCTCCTCGTCCCTTTCGGCTGCCAGGATTCGAGGGGGTCTCGGCGACAAACGCTCCGGCTTAAGTTACCGGCTCCCGAGCCGTTAATTCGTCTCGATCGAGTGCCTAGATAAATCGACACGTCCTCTTTAGAACGCGCTCAAGCATGGCGTTGGCCAAGAAGACTGGCCTCTTGCTCGCGCTCTTGGACATTCCGCATCCTCTGCCTCTTCGCACCTACCCGCCTGTCCGACAAGTCGGCGACCGGGCGAATGAGTCGAGCCGTTCCGATGGCGGATAAGCCATCCGATATCCGGCTAATGTCAAAGATAAATAACAATTATTTTATAATTAAGCGACTGAACGTGGGCAGTAAATACACGTTCACTGTCGCCGGAACAGAAACACTCCTCTACTACCCGCAATCTGACACCGCTTCTTGCTGCTCATTCATAAGACACGAGGCCAACATCGATCAACAACAGACTCGCGTTGATCGAGTCTGAAATGGGATACGCATTGGTGAATCCGAATGAAATATCACCGGTATTTCTGCACGTAGATCTTTAGAAAATTTGTATGTCTAAATTATAGGAAGAATATGTCTTTAATACAGAAATTTTTAATGTCAACGTTAAATGGCTGAAGAATCACTTCACTTACCAGTATTTGAATAAACGTACATACACACAATAAATAATTTCCCTTTGGTATCAGTTATCACAGAAGCGACTCTCTATAATACAGGTATACACTTATACAATATCTTCACTCTTGGTTGCACCTTAAGCCGGTTCTACATTAGTTGCAAACTGATCAAGTTTATTGCGACAGCCAATATGAAGCGTTGATTTCAAAATGCAAGCTTCATATTAGTTGTCGTTATCAAACTTGCGATCGGTTTGCAACTAATGTAAAACCGGCTTTACACGATTTTAGAAATTGTAATAAGAAACTATTAAGAAAATACACATTAATGACTGCACATTAAGAGGCTATAATCGTGCATCGAAATCTTAAGACATGCGTAACGAGACCCGACTACCTCATGTACTTTATAAA
>Ga0157363_1004565_pt1 | contig 12785 bp, 12 predicted proteins | sample AttsexASBM1_FD_111477 | JGI IMG/M metagenome (GOLD analysis project Ga0157363, IMG submission 111477) | Fungus gardens microbial communities from leaf cutter ant in Ribeirão Preto, State of São Paulo, Brazil - Atta sexdens ASBM1 | ecosystem: Host-associated > Fungi > Mycelium > Unclassified ...
CGCCAGCTTGGTTAGGAGATTCTTATGCATCCACCTTATAGTCCGGACCTGACTCCAAGTGATTACCACCTGTTCCTGTCTATGGCGAATAATTTTGCTGATGAAAAATTCGCCTCAAGAGAAGCCTCAAGAAAATCGACTGTCCCAGTTTTTTGCCAATAGGGACGAAGGTTTCTATGAGAAAGGCATAATGGAATTATCTTCAAAATAGCAACAAGTTATCGAACAAAACAGTGCATATTTGACCTAAATCGGATCATTCTAACTATACTAAATAAAGCCTTCAATTTCATGCAAAAATAATGGATTTCTTTTTACTATACCTTATATATATCCTTAATTACTATTTCATCAAAAAAATATACAGATTGTACATAAATAAAGTAATATTCTTGTTAATTTATCTTTAAAACAGACAAAAGATAGTCAACTATTTTGTCGATGCTTATCAAAGAATTCTACTTTTTGAATATGACGGTCAATTTCGAACAGTTACGATATTCCGCCATGTTTAATTTGAAAATTTATATATTTACGTTACATGTGCTTAGCATATTCATTAGGTCTGTTTTTTTTGTTTGAATTTTTGTACCCGTTCATCTTTCTTCTTCTTTCCTCCAGTTGCGGGATTCTCTAAACGTTTTATCGATAATTGTAGCTATCGTTATTAGCAACAACCAACGAGTGCCGCGCTTTCTTCCAGGATTGTCATTAGCTGTCGTTGGTTAACAATAGCGACAATTAGAGTGGGTGTAAAAGGTCTGTTTTTTTATTGCTGCACTCTGAACCGGTGCAATAAGTTCAAGTGAAACAAACGTATATTTGTTTCACTTCAACTTATTGCACTGTGTGTATTAATTCAGAAAGTGTAACAATGAAAAATAACCTAAAAGGAGTGACGTCAATGCATGTGCTTGAGGGGCACAATAAAAGAAACAGGGAACAGAGAACAGAGAATAAAAATTTCAACCTATCAGAAATTATGTATTGTGGAATACACAGTTTCTGGTAGGTTGAAATTCTTATTCTCTCTTCTCTGTTCTCTGTTTTTTTTATTGTGTGGAGCTCCTAACGTTGATTGGTTATCCATTAGGTGTCCTTATTGTTCCTGTCCTTAGTTAGAAGACAATGTTAAAGAAAAAAATATTAAGACGAGGAATTACATCATATAGATATCCTAGATGTAGGACACCAAACAGCGATTAATTGGCGTCACTTCTCTCTTTGTATCCTCTAGCGACAATCATCGACATAGAGAATCTCGCTACTGGAAAGAAAAGAAAAATGAACTGATGCCAAAAGTTCAGCCAAAGAGAACAGGCTTATTTTTTTTTTAACTGCAAAAGAAGAATTAAAATGCAAGAAATATGACTAAAAAGAACAAACTATTAACTCGGAATCGAATCAGCAAATCAACAGATTTTACGCCAACAGATTTAATATTGCTGGACTGTATTCAAATTCTCACCTCGGTGTTCCCCAGATGTCATATTATCCTTGTTGTTTATCGAACGTTAAACAAGGATTACATGACACCTCAAGAAGCACCCGGGTAGGAATCCGAACGCAGTCTTGGTTTTGAAACACACATTGGCTGCGTTCAGCAGAATAAACAGTTCCGTAATTTTAACGAAGAATTTTACTATTGTAAAATTCTTAAATATGATTAGTTTATGCATTTAGATCCAGTGAGGAATTAAAAGCAAAACCAATCATATTAAAGAATTTTACAACAGTGAGCTGCGTTCGGAAATATCACCTGGATGCCTCCATATATTATCTTATCCTTGTTTAAAATAGAGTGAATAATTAGAATAAAATGAAATGTGATGGGAGGGGGAGAGACTAAAATGACTATTTCCGAACGCAGTCTTGCAAAGCTGCATTCAGAATCGTTGCTGAATGCATTCAGATGTTCTTTTGTCCTTGTTTAACATTCGTGAACAACAAGAATAAAACGACATCTGGGTGCACTCAGATAATAATTCTGAACGCAGCCAATCTTGACCATTCTCGATAGCATCGCACCACGTGATCCCGCGTCTCTAATTATCGACGAATCGTGACGAGGATGCAAGTTTTCGCAAGTTTCCGTACTAAAAAGACCGCGCACCCAACGGCGGACGCTTGCGCTGTGTCGTTCCCCTGCGTTCCCCCGTGAAAGTACGGTTCTTTCACTCGCGACTGCCGCAAAGTGAGCAAACTTTTCCGTTCTTTGCGTACGGCATCGTACGTTCCATAAAAGTGTTACTTCTTGCGTCTGCAGACCGTTTTCGTTCCATCGCGTTACCGCTCGCAACGGATCGTTGGGACAGCCGGTGATTGAACCAGCGCCAACAACGTTAACTAGATTCCTCAACCCGTCCCAATAACTTCATGCACCAACATGAGTGACTACTCAGCGGTCGCTCCGCCTCAGAACTTCAGCCAAAGCACCGCATTCGCGGCGGCACTCCAACGCGCCAAGCAGGTAATTACGATTCCGTGATGAACACGTTGACGACGGCGACGGCGTCGTGTCAGCCGTGTGCGTCTAACGCGAGTTGAGCGTCACTTCCTCGCGGCAATTCGCGGCCGTTCCGACGCGACTGTTACTTCTCGAATTTACTTTATTTTATACACAGTGAACCGATTTAGGAAAATTTCTACGATATACAAGCCTGGCTAGATTGATCCATATTTATAAATCTTTTAATATCAGAATAGAATTCGTTTATAATATTTCGTTCAGTTTTCTCTTTTTTTTTTATAGTGATAACCAATTTGGCTCGTCTGAGGATATTATAATGTTTGTATAATATAATATTTGTAAATATTTCATTTAACTGAAATATTTATACAGAAGTATATAATAATTCAGTTTAGAAAGTAAAGCATTCTATTCTAAGTTTATATCTTTGATTAATCTTTGCAGATTGCTGCGAAGATAAATCCCGGTGGTGCTCAAAATAATCAGGATTCCAAGTTAAAACGTCCTCTTGAAGATAGTTCAGGTAATACATGTATTTAAAAATATATTGATCTCTTCTATAGATCTTTATTAGTGAAGGTTAACAAATTTTTCAGATTTGTGTATATTCTGTATTAACATTGCATTATGTTTTATATTTTTAGAACCAGAAGCAAAGAAAATGGCATCATTAGTAGCAGATCCTTTAATAGGTATTCGTGGAGGACCTGCAAGTAATTCCATTGGAGATTCAAGTGGTCAAGGAGCCAGACCGCCTTCTTCCAATCCATTATGTAGTATGTGCAATGAAGATATCAGAGTTCCAGACAAAATGGTTGGTTTAAGTAAGTAAAATTATGGAAGAGATTACTGGTATTCTTTATATGATATAATATATTCTATAATATATCTATAATATATTCTATAATAAATCTGCTCTTATTTAAGAGCACAACCTGCTGTGTTATGATATCCTTAGTTTATTATTTATTGTGACATTATATGATTGTTACATAATATTATCATAAAATTTAATAGCTTAAGTATTATTATTATCTTAAGTATTATTATTATCTTAACATTAATCTAGAAAATCTTGTTGCGTTTTAGAATAGTTATGTGTATTGTTTTTATTATATTGATTGATTCTTTTTTACTTGTAATTGAAATGTAATAATAGGAGCGTTAGATATGTAATTACGTTTAAGTAATAATAATATATTTACAGTAATTGGCAGAGGTGGAGAACAGATAACAAGATTGCAAACCGAAACAGGATGTAAGATTCAAATGGCACCAGAAAGCGGTGGGCTACCTGAGCGTGTTTGCACGCTAACTGGTTCACGAGAAGCTGTCAAGTAACTTGTTTTCCCTTCTTATTTCGTTAATTTTATAACTATTTTGTATGCAATGCAATACCATGACTTTATATCACGATGAATGATAAGAATTTACCACACAATGAATGATAATGAATTTACTTTTATCTGTTGACTTTGAATGCAATTACTTTGTATTTTATTGAAATGGGATATGATTGTCAGTTCAAGTTCTATGTTTATAGATTCTGGGTTGTGAAAAATACTTTTCTGTCAAAATTGTAAATCAGCCAAGCAAATCTGCTATCCTCCTTAAATTTATATAGGGATATTTTACATTCTAATTTATTTAAGTGTAAATGTTTTCACCACACTCCCATCTTGTCACTCCCCAAAAATGACTGAAAAATCGTTTTATATCAAACTGCGATGTTATGATAATGTATAAATATTGCACAATGCTTTCTGATTCTATTATTCTGATTCTATTATTAGACAGTGTAATTGAGATACATTTTAATAACAGCTTGTGTATGTCAGTATATTTTATATACACTACAATTTCATCCTAACATGCATTTTATAAATGTAAGACATATGCTTTCGCATATTGAAATTATGAAATGTTTTACAGAATCTTTATTTAGCTCCTGGATGCCATAGCGGGTTCAATACTTGACTTTCTATAAGCTTCAGAATTTCTGACCATTGAAAATTGATTAATGAGTTGATCTTTTAATTTAATAATTTTGTATTTACTAATAGTTTTTTGCTTTTAATAGGATATGGAGAGAAAAGGAAGGAAGGAGGATAGGATATGCATGGGGACGTGTTAATCACAACATGAAGAAAATTTTATTTATTTATTAGAAACTGTTTAAATATATATGGCATTTTGATATAAAATTTTTGAAACCTTTTATTATATCTTTTGAAGATATTGGTCATTAGAAAAGAGAATATATATTACAAATGTGATATATAATTTTGATCCGCAATAGATATTAGTGCATATTTATGTGTTGCAAACAAATTTTATTGTTGTTGATTAAATCTTTTGACACATGTAAAACAGTTTAGTTGAAAAAATATTGTACTTTGGTATTTTATGTGTTTCAGTCGAGCAAAGGAGCTTGTGTTATCAATAGTAAATCAAAGAAGCAGAAGTGAGGGAATTGGTGATATGAATATGAGTGGTAGCGGTGGCGGAATGATGGGACATCCAGGATTTGTTGAGATAATGATTCCAGGTCCTAAAGTCGGTTTGATAATCGGCAAAGGAGGAGAAACCATAAAACAGCTTCAAGAAAAATCTGGAGCTAAAATGGTTGTTATTCAGGAAGGACCATCTCAAGAACAAGAAAAACCTTTAAGGTAAAATAAACAAATGTTTTTTTTGCATACACAAATAATTATTCCTTTTAACTTGATCTATCAGAGTAATATGGCATAATTATTTAAAGCTGATATCTTCTTTCTATAGAATAACAGGAGATCCTCAAAAAGTTGAATATGCAAAGCAATTAGTTTATGAATTAATAGCTGAAAAAGAAATACAAATGTTTCATAGAGGAGGAAGAGGTGCTACTGAAAGAACGGGAAATTATTCTAATGATAGTGGTTTTAATCATGGTCCTGCAAATAGTGATGGAGTAGAGGTTAATAATGATTTTTATTATATTACAAGCGAATGTAATTAAAAATGTTTATTGACTGAGAATTTAACCGTAGAAAGAAGAAGAAATTGAGTGATGCATTTTTTTATTCTTAAAATTTATAAAATTATCATTTAATAATAGGTACTCGTTCCAAGAGCCGCAGTTGGTGTCGTTATTGGTAAAGGCGGAGATATGATAAAAAAGATACAAGCGGAAAGCGGAGCTAAAGTTCAGTTCCAACAAGGAAGAGAAGAGGGCCCTGGCGATAGAAAATGTTTATTGTCAGGGAAGCATCAAGCTGTTGAACAGGCTCGTCAACGAATTCAGGAATTGATTGATAGTGTCATGGTAAATAAATTTTATCTATTTATGAATTTGTTAGAATGCATATGTCCATATACAAGCTAATAGCATAACATTATAATCGATTCTCTTCATTCATTTTTTAAGTACAGAATATGTTATTCTTTATTTTTAGAGGAGAGATGATGGTAGAAATAATATGGGAGGCAGAGGCAGTGGCCCGAGAGGTAATGGTTTTGGCGGCAATCGTAATCCAAATGAATACGGAACCTGGGATAGACGACAAGGTGGCCCTATGCAAGATAAAATTGAAACAACGTTTACCGTTCCTTCTTCCAAATGTGGCATTATAATTGGCAAAGGTTTATTTTATTCGCTATATGTGTTAATTATAGAGTTATATATGTATTATTGAAATCTCCAATCTTAAAGATTTAAAATCTTGATTATTTTATTCTGAATTACATTTAATAAATGTAATATATATGTAATGTTTTTATACGTTATCGGGTATAATGTATATATTTTATACGTTATTAAAATTTTTATTCTAGGTGGTGAGACTATCAAACAGATAAATCAACAGACAGGAGCACATTGTGAGTTAGACAGAAGGAATCAAAGTAATGAGAATGAAAAGATTTTCATTATTCGAGGAAATCCTGAACAAGTTGAGCATGCAAAGAGAATATTTAGCGAAAAACTGGGCATGGTACATTTAGTTATACGTTTAATTATACGTATACGACTATCTCTTAACGTAAGAATTTTTTTCGATAATATTTATTATTTAAAGGGTCCAGCTGGTTCTTCATATACTGCAGCACAAGGAGCAGTAGGGTACAATCCAAATTGGAATACAGGATATCAAGCATGGCCAAACCAACCACAATCCACTGATGGAAGTATGTATGGTTTTATGATTCCTTATAGCATGCAAGGAGGTAAGTGTTACATCTATTACGCGATACATTTACTCTTACAGACAATCCTAATCAAGCTCCTGTACAAGTCAATCCACAGACTGGTCAGCCTGATTATAGCGCTCAATGGGCAGAGTATTATCGGTCATTAGGCATGCATAGAGAAGCAGATATGATTGAACAACAAGCAAAACAAGGAAAGCAAGATCACAATCAGCAAGGAGGTAAACATGTTTACAATGTTATGTTGTAAAGGAAATCTTGACAGATGTAGTAATTTTTTGCCCAAATTTTACATATTAAAATATTCTCTAAAATATTAAAATATTCTTAAATACAATGTTATTAAAATATTTTAGGCAATTCACAAAACCAATCCAATCCAACAACAACGGGTACCGCTGGGCCAAATCAACAGCCGCAACAACAAGCACAGCAACAACAGCAGGCAGGTGCCGCACAAAATGGCGGTCAAGCCGATTATAGTGTACAATGGGCAGAATATTACAGAAGCATCGGTAAAATAAAAGAAGCAGAAGCGATAGAAGCTCAAATGAAGGCGGGCAAGGTATTTTCCTTAAAATATAATATTCAATGTTGTATTTTAATATGTTGTATTTTTTTTATATTGTATGTGATATCATATGTAATATTATTGCAGCTCGGAATGCAAGGAAACCAAATGGCCCAGCAACAAATGCAGACTCTTCAGGGACAATCGGCTGGTCCACCAGGTACTACGCCTAATGCATTCCCTCAAGCTTACGGAAGTTATCCAACGATGAACGCTGGTTCTGCGCCAACTGGTTATTACGCAGCGAATACTGGATCCAATTCTCAACCACAGACGGGACAGCAAAACCCATCTTTTCCAACAGGATATCAGAATTATCCATACACACAGTCCACTTCTGAGAATTAAACTTCCATTTGAAAAAAAAGCAAGCTGTAAGTAAACCTTAATACGATATATATACATATACATATACAATAGGCGTTCAGAAAATTGTATGAAGCATACAGTTTTAATGATATATTATAGATCAAGTTAATTACAATTTAGTTTAATCATCTTTATTTGACAAATAGTTTTGTAAAAAAAACTTTATTTCATACAGTAGATAAATATCTAATAATTTGTTTAATAGTGCTAACTGTTAAATGAAAAACTAAAAAATAATGATTATGATTAGAGTTCATATAATTTTCTAAATGTTCTTGTTGTTATATTAAACTGATATAAATTTGAGTGTTTTATTACAAATTGATAAAATATATAAATCCAACATCAAGAAGTCATAATTTTTATTTTGTTTGTATGCAGTCTCTATTACTCTATTTGAAAATTTGATTATTTAATAGTTACTTAATGGTTAAATTATTTATTTACCTTTAGTTAAACTATTTTGATACTCATCTTTATATTGGCTTGATATTCCGACATACTATAAATCAATGGTGTAAGGAAATGTTATCTACTGATATTCATTGAACCTCTTTCAGGGAATTTGAATTAAACTTTTACAAAACATAAAATCTATGATAATTCACGGTTCATATGATGATTTGTATAACGATATATTTTACACCTTTGAAATAAAATCTGTTTCTTGTGTATATGGATCATCTCTTTTTACCATAATTATTTGTTTATTTCAGATAGTTTTCAGATAGCTTTCCATCCGGATGCGGTTAATACCTGCTATATCTCCATATATACTTTTATCATAACTAGTTGACTGCTTCATAATCTTCATATATCTTTGAGAATGTCATGAGAATCGATTATATTCTGTTTATACTATAAAACGTCTTGTGTTTTTTATATATATACACGTACATATATATATATATATATATACTATAGGATATCATCGTTCTAAGTTTAAGTAACAAAAAGTATCGAGCAAGAGAAGTTGATTGAAATTAATATTATAAATAGTATCAATATGATATCTGTGTTTTACTTATCATATTGTATGTATTTTTGTTCCATAACATGTATTATTGTAATATAAGTTGAAGCTGGCAGGTGAAGCAGCGGGTCAGAAAGTGGAACGAGGGATCGACATCTGTACCATTTTATTGCCATCCTTTCTCTTTCTCTATCTATCTCTTTATCTATCTATCATCTATCTATCTATCTATCTATCTATCTATCTATCTATCTATCTCTTATTCTCTCTTTCATTAAACTTGTTAAACTATATCTTTAGAAAAATGCGTTGTTATGAACGATATATTACTATAATAGATTATTACATATATCTTGATAAGACACTTATTTACCTGAAACACTCGTGTTTTATTATAATTATAAAACTTTTGACGAAATGCTATAATTGATACAGCTGCCATGTGTTTCATTACCCATGAAAGTTCTTCTACTATGTATACGAAAGATGCATAATATGACATTTATATATGCATATGTTCTATTGCACTTGTGTTAAATACAATGTTACTTTGGTTTTTCGTTTGCTTTCTCGTGAAACACCAATACTATTTTTAGATATTTGGAGCAGCCAATTAGAGAGGTTTACCCGTCCTACAATATGTCATGGCATGGGACATCTACAGTTTAAAATGTTTCATTCAGCATTAATCTACATGTATACAAAGGAATCAGGACCTGCGAACCGGAGATTAATTGGACGGGATATACATAATATGGAATATAATTTACTAACAATATTCTAAATATTATTTAGCCAGTATTACATGTGCTTTTATACGATATACATAATGAAGTATATTGGCTTTTCATTTCCGATAATTAAGTATCAAAAGACTTAACTAGTCATATGTAAAATATTTCAAATTTTTGTATATCTTTTTATTACATGTTTCAACTAATTTATATAAACAGAATGTATCCATTCAGGTTGGAAGCTTTTTATCCGAACTATATATTTTTTGGTAAATTTGATCGGCAAAAATTTTATCAGATACAATTTCTTTTAATAGTCTTTATTTTTCATATTAAATGAGATAAAATTTACAATTAAGATTGTATTGAAGTAAAATTGATTTACCATTAATAAAAGATTAATTTTATTTTAACACAATCTTAATTAGAAACTTTATTCCATTATATGTAATATATCAATGTGCTTCCTTATTAATGCAATTATTGTACTTTTTAATCTTGTCTTTAATATTTCTCTATAATATACAATGTTTGAAACAATGTGTATAAAATAATACATTAATTATATTGATTAAAAAGAGATAAAATTTGAAATATGTCTAAATCCAATAATTTTTCTAAATATATTCGTAAAGTATCTATAGTGAACTTAAAAACACATCTATATACTCATTTTTCGATAAAAAAGAAAGTTAATGAAAATCTTAGTATTTTGTTACAGTAATTTTATTATGTTACAATTGAAAGTTAGATAGGAATGATAAATAATTACATATATTACTATTTTCATTAGCTTAATGCAATATAAAATTACGAACTATTAAAAACATCAATTTATGTCTTCAACTATAGTTTAATTGTAATGAAAAAAGAATTACACATTTAAAAAAAAATGTGATATTCTATACAAAATTAATATATTTATACAATTATATTATTTCAAGAAGCATGAATTATTTTTAAAAGATAATTTGAAAAAATTTTTTCATTTCTTAAGGTGAAAAGGATATTTCAAAATTAATATAAATTTATATAAATTTATATAAATTTACATAAATTTATATTTGGCTTTGTTACTTATGTGTTTGATGTAACATAGGAAGTATGTATCTAGACATGTAGTAATACTTTTTTTATGTTAGTATTTATATATATCTTCCACGCATTAATATTTGTTAATAAAACAATTTATGTTTTCATTTAGTACATTTTGTGGCATTATTTCAATTATATTTATAATTTAATTAAAAGATATAATACATTTATAATACATTTATTATGTTACTTGAAAAATTTTGAGGTTTTAAGGCAAACGAAAAATACATATAATAATTACATGATTTTTTTTTTACATTATTTAGACATTACATTTTTATTTTATAATGTATAATCGAGTAATTTTCGTAAATATCTCTTCTTTTACAATATGAAAATTTTTCGTTGTAAATTTTTTACGCAATATTATTTCATAATATTTTTAATATTACTTTGCACAGATATTAATTATTAAATAAAATTAGAATGGTAAAATATAATGTAATAAGAAATGTATTATAAGTAAAAAAAAAACAGAAACTTTTCTCGTGAATCATATATTAGGTTTAATTATATTCGAGGGATTATTTATGTACAAGTTTCAAATATCTTATACGAAATCTATTTATTATAATAGAGAAAATATGATAGAATATAAATAGGGCGATTGTTCGCTCTATAAACATTACTGGCAAGTATTTTAATCAATTATATTGTCAAACCTCTAGTATCGGTATTTACAACCTCGTAAATTATGTTTTTGTTTTATTATAATAGCATAATAATATTTCTCTCTTTCTTTTTATGTATACTATAAATTTCTTTGATCAGTTAAAATATTTTTCTGTTATATTTTATACTTTGTGCATATAATTAATTAACATTGGCGAATGTTTCAGGGACAGGCGCAACAGAAAACTTTCCAGTTTCTCTGATCAAGAGAAGCAAATAGCAAATACGTACGAAAAATTTTTACTTATAAATATTTCTGTAAAATACTAAACCGAGAGTAGAGTTTACTATAAGTAGTACAGTGCACATTTCATATAAGGATTGTAAAATACACATGTGCATATTCATAATAAAAAGAACAATGACACATAAGCTAGTGTTACTCATTTTGTTTAAATATGAAATGTATAATTAAAAATAATTAAAACATCTCAATTTATGGTTGTAGGATAGAATGATATATAATAATATATGATTGATTATTAATAACAGAATATCTTCAATAATATGAAACGGCGGCTTAATGTAACGGAATTCTTTATTTGTGCATGAAGGTGTATAACGTATTATATAACGTTTTTTCATTTGAGCATAATTAATTCGTAATACTTAAACATTATTACACGATACAGTGGTAAACATTTTACAAGATTGCATTTTCGTTCATATGTAAACATTATTTGCCAGCAAATAATACACGATCAAATATTGGCGTTAAACATTTTTTTCCTAAGCCTTTTACTAAGGAGCACAATTTAATAATTATAATCTTTATATTACTGGGGGTGGTCCGTACAAAGGATTTAATTGTTGCGTGCAGCGTATAAATGTCGCTCGTCGTGGTAATTCGCGCAAACGTTGAGCTCCTATATAAGTGCAAGCGGATCTCAAGCCGCCTAGTATATCCAGCACAGTGTTTTCGACTAAACCCTTGTAAGACACTTCAACAGTTTTCCCTTCCGAAGATCTATGCATTGAAATAAGAACCGACAATTTTCTATTAATTATTTCAACACACATGTTTGTAGCGCTATAACTTGTTGCAGTCTCACCTGTAGTCTGCAACACCACCAGCATGCTTTAGCATGGCTGTATTGGAGGACATTCCATAAAAAAGTTTGAACTTCTTTCCATTCTTTTCTATAACTTCGCCCCCACATTCATCGTGACCTGCAAATATTCCGCCTGCCATGACAAAATCTGCACCACCACCGAATGCTTTCGCTAAATCTCCAGGACAGGTACATCCACCGTCCTGAACAATAAACATCAATCACTAAACATAAACATAAAAGCGAAACCTTTCAACAATTATTTGTGCTATTTGTAATACAGAATATAATAAAATATTTACAGCAATAATGTGGCCTTTCAAACCATGCGCCGCATCCGCGCATTCAATTACGGCGCTCAATTGTGGAAAACCAACACCGGTTTTCATCCTCGTTGTACAGACGGAACCTGGACCAATTCCTACTTTAATTATGTCCGCTCCTGAGAGTATTAGTTCTTCCACCATTTCTCCTGTTACAACATTTCCTGCCTATAGTGGCAGCAATTAATCTTTTCATTCAAATACAAAATATGCATTGATGTTTAAATAATTGAGCCTATATGAGGATGTCCCGAATTTAAATGACCAAACATTATATAATTTTTTTTTCCTCTTTATTGATCTCCTACACGCATTTATAAGGCCTGTTCTTTTTGGTTGAA
>Ga0157363_1004567_pt1 | contig 12776 bp, 10 predicted proteins | sample AttsexASBM1_FD_111477 | JGI IMG/M metagenome (GOLD analysis project Ga0157363, IMG submission 111477) | Fungus gardens microbial communities from leaf cutter ant in Ribeirão Preto, State of São Paulo, Brazil - Atta sexdens ASBM1 | ecosystem: Host-associated > Fungi > Mycelium > Unclassified ...
TTTAAATAATATGCATTAATAATTAAAATTAAATTATTTTAAGATAAAAATGTGCTAATAATCCTGAAATAATTTTAATAATGATAATAAAAGATGTAAAATATGATTTCTATATAATAAGGCGAGAGCCCTGTGTTACTTTTAGGCACGATACTGTCGAGAAAATCACGTGGCTGTTGGTACGCACGCGCGCGAAAATTCGTCGAGAATACTCGAAAATGATCGAACGAATGAACGGAATGGTGGGGTCTTTCTCACAGTTGCTCATGGTTTGAGAACACTGACCGCGCGGCTTTGCGCTCTGCAACTTTGTGTCGTCAGCCCGCATGCGACGCGGCGATATCAGTGTGATGTGACATTGCTGTGTGCTATCACGTCGTGTACCGTACGTTTGGCGCGCAGCGTGAAATTTACATACAACGCAGTAGGTTAAGTTACTATTCACGTCAGCCCGTGTGCAGGGACCGGGGCCAATAAAAAAAAAGAAGTAGACTAGGTCGCAGGTGATTGTCTGCAACCATCTGCATCTACAGACGTGCACGTGGTGACGACGAGCCCGAGGTCAGCGGAATCGACGGAACATGGCAGCTAAAATGCAACTCCCATTCGAGCCACCGAGCTCGGCGAGTTCTGAGAGGTATGTGTGAGGAGTTTCCTCTTTTTTTTTAAATTTATTTCATAGCACATTTCCACTCATCAACGTCCATTGAAAATCAACGAAATTTCTATTGCTGATATTTTGCTAGCGACGACGGCGACGCATGTTTGGATGATCGCGAGATATTCCTCGCCGATGAGTTGTGCGAGGATGTTGAGCATTACAGGCACTCTGACGTAGGCACGCCACAATCCCCGAGACCACCGTCCACAGGTAAATTTATTTGTTATTGGCTTTCTTGTAAGATTTCAGTCTGATATGCCTGATCTAGAAGAGCAATTTTCTTCTAACATTTATCTAAAACTCATTCTAATCTAACTTGTGGTAGTGATTTACTTTTTTTATTAACAAGACCTGTTAGTAGAACCTGTTTGTAGAATTAGTAAAATAGAATTATGTTAATACATCTAATGATGTACATAAATTTCTTACATATATATACAAATATGTAATATATATTTATATATGTTTATGATAACAGAACGATATTTATGTGTGACAACTTACATCTGTTATTCATTGATAATGAATCATCTGTAATATATAGATTGTCTTAGGAATATATATATAAATATTTTATGAATGAAGTAATTGTAATAAGATAAGATATGAATAAAATATCAATAAAATATGCTTACATGACTTATAAATAATACATATAGATAATAGGATAAGTAATATACATAAAGTGTAGTTAAGTGTACATATGTCATATTTATTAAATCCCACATATATATAGTATATATAGATGCATTGTTTACAGAATCAATACTTCAATGTACCTGTAAAAGAAGATTCAAACAATTCATCGTCTTTTCTTAATGAGCTCCTAGAAGACTTTAATATGAAATATATAGAAGGTTTTCTTCTTATTTTTAATCCTATTCCTATTCCTTTGATTAATTAAATCCTTTATTCATCAAATCATAAATAAAATTATATAAGGGATTATGTAGCCAAAAAATAAATATTGATTATTATGTGGAGATAAAAAGATAAGATATTTATTATATAATTGAACAGGTTCACAAAAGTCACCACGATCACGAAGGCAACGCACTACTAGCATGTCACAATCAAGTAAGAAGACATCTGCAGAATCTATTCTCAGGAGCAAAACGCGAACTATTTATACAGCTGGAAGGCCTCCTTGGTACAATTCAGCTGGTCAACAAGTAGAACCTTTTGTAATTGGTTAGTGACATTTATTGTTAATTTAATTACAATGATTTTTAATTTATAACTTGATGGGTGATTTAAATTTTTTATATAAAATAAATTTTGATTACTGATGAATATATTTGTGATAGGTATTTGTGGAGGCAGTGCCTCTGGAAAAACGACAGTGGCAACTAAAATCATAGAATCTCTAGATGTACCATGGGTGACTCTCCTTAGTATGGATTCTTTTTATAAAGTGCGTTAAATATTCTAATAAATACAGTATTTATTAAAAATATCTTGTACAAATTTGTCATTAGCATGATGGAAAACAATTCAGTAATATTGTAGATACTACTAAATATTTATCTTATATTTTTATTTATGTCTTATATATTTATCTTATAGGTATTAAATGAGAAGCAGCACGAGATGGCTGCACACAACGAGTACAATTTTGATCATCCTGATGCATTCGATTTTGAACTTCTCAAAACTACGTTGCAGCGTTTAAAGGAAGGACGCATGGTAGAAGTTCCTATTTATAATTTTGTAACACATCGTAGAGAAAGTAGAACGGTAAGTTGACTTGATTGTGATTTTTATTTAATATGCAAGAAATCATCGCAACTTATACAATTTTTTTTCTTCTTTATTCGAAAGAAAACCATGTATGGTGCCAACGTCATTATCTTCGAGGGAATACTTACTTTTTACAATGTCGACGTCTTGAAGGTAAATCGGTAAAAAGATAAATTAATTTAAAGATTGGGAAAATATATCGAAAGAGAGTAAATAGATAAACGTTTCATCAAGCTGTGCGATATGAAAGTTTTCGTCGATACTGATGCGGATGTCAGACTGGCCAGGCGTTTACGAAGGGATATTTCGCAAAGAGGCAGAGATCTGGAGGGTGTATTAAAGCAGTATAGTAAACATGTGCAGCCGGCTTTTTATTATTATATAGCACCTCTTATGGTCCATGCGGATATTATTGTGCCGCGCGGAGGAGAAAACGAAGTGGCAATAGAGCTAATTGTACAGCATGTTCATACTCAACTTCAATTGGTAAATTGCTAGCTTTTATTTTACATTATAACGTAAAATTATTATCAATGCTAATAATCTCTGTGCGACTTTCAGAGAGGTTTTAAATTGAGGGAAAAACTGGCGCATTCATACATCGGTCAGCCATTGCCTTCATCTTTGTACTTACTTCCAGACACGCCGCAGATAAAAGGTCTTCATACGTTTATACGAAACAAGGAGACCTATAGAGATGAATTTATTTTTTATTCTAAACGCTTGATTCGTCTAGTCATCGAATATGCGTTGTCTTTGCTGCCTTTTGAGGTAAATACAAACGTACATAAACATTATAAATGTTCAATATGAATTCTTCTCTTATGTTCAATATCAATATTTGTTTTTTTATTCAATTTGTATATTGGTTATTTTATTTTATCACAACTCTAAATAAAAGAGGCCAGAATTTTTAAATTAATTTTATTGTAATTTTTATAAGAATTGAAAGCTCCTAATTTTTGACACATGTTATAATATATTATTTTTGTATGAAGGATGTAACTGTCGAAACACCGCAAGGAGTATTATATAGCGGCAAACGAGGTGCGACGGACAAAATATGCGGTGTATCGATATTACGCGCCGGTGAGACTATGGAGCAGGCTGTTCGAGATGTGTGCAAAGACATACGCATAGGAAAAATTCTCATCCAAACTAATCAGCAAACTGGTGAGCCTGAAGTAAGCACTCGAACATTTTTCTTTCGCAAATCTATCCTTGATCGATGACCGATGATTCATTTAATTTCTTGTATCTAGTTATATTATCTCCGATTACCAAAGGACATCAAAGATTATAGAGTAATATTGATGGATGCCACTGTTGCGACTGGTGCTGCTGCTATTATGGCGATTAGAGTACTTCTGGATCACGACGTTGCTGAGGAAAATGTACTGTTGGCGTCATTGTTGATGGCCGAATCTGGCGTACATTCGATTGCTTACGCCTTTCCGCGAGTGAAGATTGTCACTTCCGCGTTGGATCCCGAGATAAATGAGAAGTTTTATGTATTGCCCGGTATTGGTAATTTTGGCGATAGATACTTTGGCACTGAACCATCTGATGATTAAGGTGATTTATAGATCTCTATTTAAAATTCTTATATTCGCTACGTTGTGTAAATTGTGATATTATAAATGCAGATATTAATAATCTATCATATCTTTAGCAAAATTAACATTTCTGTTTGTGCCTTGTCCTCATTACAGTTTTATTTCATGCTTGTGACATTTAACTTGAAACTAGCTATCGTATTGCTATTTTATATGCGATGCTGGCTTTTCTTTAAATGTCAATTTATGCTCAAAGAGTCGTTGTGCCAACACCACCGGTTTCCGCGTCGGTATCAGCGGCAGTGCCACGTAATTGTCTATACCCTCGTGAACTAGCTCGATGCGAGCGTCTCCATGAATCCAAATTGCCGCCAGTGGGGTTGTTTGGTTGACTCAAAAGATATGTTATTAAACGATCCAATGCGATCAAGTCTTCGCTTGTATTGCCAGAATTCAAGCCTTTGTGTGACTGTAGATTTCCATCTGTTATTTCTTCAGTGTTTTCACTGTCTTTTATGTTACCTCTACCCCCAGTTCCGCGAGCAGGAAGACCAAGCCGAGGACTAATCTACAATATTTTTTTTTTGTATTAAAAGAAGTAATTAAAAATATAGTAATAATTTAGTTATTGTTATACATATATAAATTATTATAAATATTATTACAACATAAATATTATTACATATTTAGATTTATATGATATTCAGGAAATACCTCTTCCGGTCCATGCCCATAACTGAGTCTTTGTACTTTTCTGAAAGTTTCATCATTTATCGCTTCTTTGACTGCTTCGTTTAATGTACGTTCCAATGCTCGTTGTTTAGTTTTACTCAATCCATCGTAGAAACTAATTCAAATCAGAATATTAAGGGGTCGTATTTTTAGGGTCATGTTTACAACATGAATATTTTTACATTATTACCTATGATATCACATAGATAAAGTAAGCTAAAGTATAACTCCTTTTACCTTGAATTCAAAGAACTGTTATCTCTAGAGATATTCTTATCGCGAACCAGCCGAATGTCATGTTCCCAGAATCGACGCAGTTCCGGTGTTGACGTATACGGTGCGGCCACTTCTTTAATCTGCGGTTGCGAATGATTACGGCGAAAACAAAAAACGTATAAAAGTGGATTATATGTATTATATAAAATCGGTGCGTTTGTCGTATCGCGATGTAATTTGCTTAACTCTATGGCAAAGTCGTAATTAACGACGTCAGTATATGTTGTGTCGGTGATGTAATAATACGAGATGCAAATTACAGCCGCAATTTGCGATTGTTCTCGACCATTAACGAGCTATGTAGCGTGCTAACTTTAATTACCTTCAAGACTATTATCGCCGTAATAAAGATGCACATTACATTGATAAACGTTAGACACGCGCTGATAATGCCGTTACAGAAGAATTCTACGGGCAAGTAATCGCTGTAGATATACGTATAGGAGCTATTAAAGTTTGTGTAAGATTCGCCTTTAATATGGGGCATTTTTATTGGTCGATATATGAGCCATATGCATCCCAGAGCCCAAAATAAGCCCTGCGAAAAATAAAAATGAATTTTTAGTTTGATCAATATAACATTAAAAATATTACATTATTACATTAATCATTGACAGTTACCCAACAATGGGAGAAAGAGAAACATCTTTAACAATATATGTCTAATTATTATTGCATAGCACTTCACTTTTATATGATATATGCTATTGTTCTCTTACGCAATTGACGACTGGCGGTAGTAACGAAGCTGATATGGCGACACCAATTAACGGCCCATTACTACCTTGCAGTAAAGCGACCGCGACACCTGTGCCAGATGGAAGAGCCCAAAGAACACCCATCCAAAGCGATCTATAGTTGCCTCTATAGAAAGAAATTATCATTTTGAGATAAAATTTCTAACTATATATTTGAAATGTATATAATTGAAAGCCGTATGCAATCTATTGCGTTATTAACATTGTTTGATCAGTCTCTTAGTGATATCCACCTGCCCTTCATTTCGTCGGTTGGCCAGTCGCCATAGCCCCAAGGCATTTCAGTTGTACCGAGGAGAAGGCCGAATATGAAGCCAAATAGTATTGATACGAAGATACCGAGCATCAAGCTCTTCAGACCGACCAGTTGCAGCTTTCTATCGGCTATGATCGTCCCGAAAGTCAGAGACATCACAGGTCCCTTTGATCAATGAGACGATGATCAAAAGTGTTAAGTGACGTGTAAACAATGTTTAATGACTAACAAAGTTGCATTAAAAGGTTTTACCATGAGAGGAGAAACTAGCATAGCTGCAACGACATTAGTTGCACTGTTCTCGATGAGACCAAGTGCAGCAAGACAGCTGTAAGATTGTAGTTTTCACATAACTGATTATTATTAATACAACTTAAATATTGCGGCAATATAAGATTAAGTTTATATTTAATCTTCTACAATGCCTTCTTTACATAAGGTCTCCTGGTAGCATTAATAACTATAAATATAAATTGCCAAATAAATAATAAGAATTTTTTGATAATATTAGAGGACTACTCTCTTATGGTCGTCGAACTTACCGGAAATCTGCCTTAATTATTTAGATATATATATATATATATATATATATATATATATATATATATAAAGATAATAAAAGTTTGTGATTTCTTACTCCGCAGTTAATACAAGACATATGTAATCGAAGGTAAGATCACCACCACTGCGAACGCCATCGACGACCTGTTTCACTGTCAATTTCGATCTAATAGAGCCTACGAAATCGTCCCAAGCGTTTTTACGGTCTTCTGATTCTTTCCGTCTGAACAGAAAATACATGAACATATTTTCATTTACGCTAATCTCAGCAAAAATCAATTTAAAAAACCTGCGAGCAACGTCGTCCTTGACAGTCAACGATTTTGTACCGTTCACACCGCTGTACGTACATTGCGTCGGGATTACGCTAAAAATAAAAAAATCAATGACCAAAGTCATAATTTCGAACGTACTGAAACTTGTGCGATTTCTTTAGTTTAGCGTAAAATCACCTGACTATTGAGTTCATTTTAACACCAATACCCAACTCGGTGAGGCAATGTATACAATTTTCGCAGGGTTCACCGGCGGGTACTGGAAATATCACCTTCCACCAGAAAGCTTTGTTTGCATTCATCATTTGGAAATATATATATGTTACGAGAAATATGATTAATTCGAACATCATGCATAATGGTTGGTCAATATGCATAATGCCTGCCTATTTTGACCGAGCATTATGCATAATGTCCGAATAAATTAATTTCTCGCATATACATATAGATGGAAATGTATCCGCAACTTTGGCCGTACCTCATAATACATGTCTTCCTTGTCCTTGCACCATACAACATGTTCTACTCTTAGCTTTTTAAGGAGCTCTTCCAACACCTGTAAAAGCAAACCTCATAAGTTAATAAGAGTGGATATAATTAATAAAATTTAGAGTATTGAATATAATTAAATCGTAGAGCTATTTACAAAGAAAATTCTCATTCTTTGAAAGCGAGTTAAACTCTTAAAATATAAAGTTATCTTAAAGTTGAAGAGTCAAAATCAAAGAATTAAAAAGAAATGTGAAATCTATAATTATAATTATAGATATATATCTACTTAATAAGTACAATTCATTTTTTCATTTAATTTTGATAATTAATATTATCTTTTATAACTTCGTATTCTATGTTTTATTTTCTTGTAATGTTTTTTATTATACTTTACCGTTTCCATCGACACGAAGACCGGTGATTTCGACCGCGTGGGATATCCGCGAGGATATTTTCTGCCTTCAATACCAACATCAATACCGACGTCGTCGTCTTCATTATCGCCATCATCATCGAGCGTGAGTAATTGCGCACGACTTTTTGTTTCCTTTAGACGAAGGTCTACCTTCGGCCCTATGATTTTATTTTTGCTCTTTTCGATCTTCTTCGAGCGTTTTACCGGCACACCGAATACAAGTTGATGCTCGTAGCTCAAAGTGGGGATACAGACCAGAAATACAACACCCCCAGGCATGTTTATTCCGTAATCGACTTTATTGCACGAAAATCACTTACTCGATCTGCCTCGTGTGATCACGAAGACTGTTCTGCTTCGATTTCGTAGAGCGATCGTCAGAAGATTGAAGATGCAATTCATTCATCAACTAACGATAATTACTTTATTGCCTGGTTCATAATTGTTCTGTGTAGTAAAGACGACTTAAGATGTTATTTTCAGATGATCGTGATATTAGAAATATTCGAAGTTCATGGAAATATTCTTGCTTGGAAATAATTTGAGGAACTTTCGAGGAAGCATATAATTACAGAAATATTTATAATTCTTATTTTTCTTTTTAAGAAGGAAGATGTTAGTAAGAAAGGACGATAACAGTTTAAAAATAATATCGATCTTCTTAAAAATCAAGTGTTATTATTATATGTGATCTTTAAGGTGAGAATGATCTTTAAGAAATTGGGAGATAAAGAGGTAAGAGATTATATGTGAAATAAAAATATCAAATGTAATAGTGTTTTAAGAAATAAACATTTATTTCCTTTTTAACAAATCAACAGCGTAGAGACTAGCATCTAAAGACTAGTCCGATGTTTTTTTATCCGGTCTAAGTAACTAAAGGCCGCGAGGAATATTCCATGCGAGGGGAACTTCCAAATCTGTGCGAAATCATTTTTTATTTATCGTCACAAAAAACCCGTGTGTTTTTCTCTGTTTTTTTTTATAAAGCGAACTTATACCCTGTCACCCTTACGTGATACAAAAGTGATTCGGTATCAGAGATCGCGTACGCTAAATTAAGTACTGATCCGTATTACAATAATGCATTTATAAGGAAGTATAAAAATCACAGGGTCCCAAAGAACCATGAGGTAATTGGTAAAAGTCAAAAGCCTATTGAATCTAATTATGGCAAGAATAAAATCGGTATTAGGTAATTGTTATATGAGCGACGCAAAAATAAATACAAGAGATTCCTGTTAGTTGAACTTTTGGCATGATTCAACTTTTCTCTTTTTTTCTTCAATGTAGAGAAAAAGAGGAAAGATAAACAATGCAAGATATTCAACTAAAAAGAATGAGCCTAAGGCCCGGTTGCATCAACATTACTTCGATTTTAAGCGAAATTCTCTCTACCTCGTTTTAAAACAGAAAAGAGACAGGAACAAAGAGAGTTTTAAGCCTCACTTAAAATTAAAGTAACCTTGGTACAATCGGACCTAAGGAAGATAGCAATTTCTGTAATATACCTACAATAGAAATGTTTGGGACGGTTGATGACAAGGTTCTACTGTTTCAGGCGATCCCACTTCTTAACTTCATTCTCTATTCTCGATTCGTATTTTTGATAATCAAAATAAGTTTCCAACTATTAAAAGACTCTGTTGACCAAGTTCCCCTCGAAACTAGCAAGAACTCGACGCTTCTGATTTCCGCCCGCGCCGAGCGATGGCTATAATTATTAATTATTAATAGTAGAACTAGTATAATCACATACTAGTGATAGTAACAAGTGTAACAATAATAACTAGAATACCGAATGGTCTAGTGGTCGCCTCCTTTTATCTCTCTCTTTTTACCTCTCTTTCTTCTTTCTCTCTCCACCGACGAAATAATACTAAACGATAATAAAAATAGTGAGGATGAGGATGCTGCTGAGGATGACAACGATGAGGATGCCGATAATTTTCTAGCGTATCTTTTCTAAGAAAAACCGTATGTACATGCTTCTGGCGGCTTTTCACTAAATATTGACCAAGCGGTGCCGTGGCCGCGCGATATTAACAATGTATTATAACAGTGTATTATCATATACCAGGCACCGTGTTACTCACGAGTATCCGCTTGCTGAAAAGGTTTCTTTAAGGCCATACTCGAAGAGAAGAGCGGCGCACCTGTACGCACCTCTCTCATCTGGTTCTACGCAATTGATAGTTGCACCGTCGATTGAACATGTGCGTGTAACCGTTCGTTTGAAAGGAATTAATTCTCCTAAATTCAGCTGGGGATGCGTCGCTACAAGATGTCATCTATGTACACCGCGACGTGCCGCGTTGCATACATGCGTGCGTAACATGCGTCAGAAACATGCTAACGGGACTACTAACGATATAACGCACCTAATGTTGGATTAATAAAATCGTTTTGCGAAGCTACGGCCAGACTATCGACTTAACGAACAAAGCGTAGATTTGATCGAATGATTAATGAATGCCTAATTCTCAATCATTCGACTATTTTCCTTCACTATTTTCCTTTCATTATTTTCAAAAGCTTATGGCAGAGATGAGTCATAGTATATCTATAATTGACAGTTTGATGAGTTTGAGAATTTGATGTGAAATGAGCACTTTTCAAAATCTTGTTAGGAAGAATAAAAATATTTCTTATCAAGCGACGTGGAGATAAAAGTTAAATTTTCTCTATAGAAAATGATATCATAAAATAGTTAGGTAGTAACGTGAATCATTTATTTTATTGAAAATTGGATATTTTTACCAGAAGTGACATTATGGCGCAAGTTTTTTTTTTCTCTCATTATCCTACTGGCAGAATTATGTTCAGAATTTATAGTAAATTGTGGCAGCGACTTAAGTGTTTAATCCGACTTTATACGTAATTTTCTACTAAGTCGATTAGTCTGACCGTAAGCTAATCGCGTAGTACACAACAGCGATGATCATCGTCTAATCCACCCCCGAGAGAAGGTACTCGTGGTAAATCTTGGGACAAGCTGGTGGCGCATTTAACGGCGCCGCGCAACAATTCTTACAACACAAACACACTTTTATCAATAGCACCGACAATTTTGCGCCGATAATGACGGTAGCGTACAAGTCATCGGCGTCCAAGCACTTTTATAGTCCTAAGGCCACAAATCCAAGACGTCTTAAAGACGGATTTAGAAAGAAGCCCTTGCTCTTGACAAGCGCCCTCGTTCTCGCGAATGCGTTTCATGCGACGTGCAGAAAAAAATAACAGTGATTCATCAAATTTCAATCTCGTCTACGTGTTTCGTTTCCTTCCGAATTGGCGAGCTGTCTCGCGAATACCGAATACCAAACTTGAAGAATAGAAGATCGTTCATTCCAGAGAGATTCGTCACTTTTTTGTGTTACCATCGCGGAAAAATTTGTCATCATTAACTTTTTAAAAGAATATCTTCTCTTCTCTTTTCTTGTATAACCTTCATTCAATTAATGAAATTTTCGCGTATTCCTAAATATTTCTCCTCGTACAAAATTTAATCAAAAGCTTCGATGTGTTTTTCACAGTCTCTCTTTGCACAGTCATTTCTCCTGGAATCTATTCATCGCAACGTCTTGTTTCGTATATTTGTGGGGCGTATTAATAAAATTCAGGCCGATTCAGATTCGTGAGATGGCCCCTGCAGAAGGCGGCTTGTCAAGGGCAGATCTTCTCAAACGGGGGCACTCGGTCGTCGCAGGAGCGAAGTGAGCAACGAATGTCGCGGTGGTCGTCGGAAGGGCCGACGACGTCGACGCTCGACGTCCGTGAAGGAGGACTGTCGCTCCTCAGCGACGGTCCCCAAGGGTCAAGCCTTTTCCTCTTCTTCGTCATCTACATCCTCCGATGATTCCGACGTGGAGGAGGCGATCAGGGCGGTCGACAGAGTCGGCATTTGGGCGGGCGAGCAGGCGAGGGAGTTAAGGCGTACTCTCTGAACATTCCAGCAGTCCGGCAAGGAGTGAGATCCGTCGTCCGCAGTTTTGTCCACCGAGCGAGCTCGGTCGGCGAAGCCGAGCTCCATCATTGACACCCTCCTCGCGGGCACCCTCCTCGGATTGCCTGGAAAGGAAAGCCGAAGGTGTTATTTATTTGAGGAAATCGCGAATTTACGAATAGCACTTTGGCCGATTATCGATGTCTCTCAACTATTTTAATCTTTTATCTTGAAGATATTTAAAGATATATTCTAGAGTCTAGGAAAAAATCGATTTTTCTTTTTTAATATTTAAGGTCTCTCGAAAATAAGTTTCTAAAAGCTTTTATCGATAAAAAATAATGGAGATATAGGTGTTTTGAAGTTGTTTTAGCATATATTGTTTAATGCGCGCACTCTGTCAACGCGACCAAAGGCAGCTATTATCAAGCGTAAACAAGAGAAAAATGAAAATGAGCATTTTGAATTAAAAGAGAGTTTGTTGTATAATCCTAGTATCGTTGATTAGAGGTAAACTTTCATTTTTTTATATTGAAACTTGAAATGCATTTTTCTCGAAACCGTATTTCCGAGTCAGTTGACATAATTGTTCAGAAACTATCAATTTTTGCATATATATATATGTATATATATATATAAAATATATGTCTATCGCATAAATTAAGATTATTGCAATATCTGTAAATTGATTATTTTTTCATATTCGTTAAATTGAAAAGTTGAGTTAAAAATCGATATACTTGTTTTTCAAAATCGCATTATTTTAACAATTGGGAATATTTTCCATTTATTTTAGTTCAGATTATAGCCACACTCATATAATAATAACTAAAAATCGTTTTGAATTTTTTGTTTCAATTAAGTTGGAAAGTAAAATGTCAATCGTCGATATATTTTTTTATATTTTGTGTTTAAATTTACGTAATTTAAAAACTAATACACATTTAGCCATATAAAAATTTATAGAATATTTAAATACATATAAGTGGATAATAAAAGTGCAGAAAAATATGTACAATTTCCTTTAAAAATGTTCTTCAAAAGCTACTTTTTTGCTTGACTAGAATATTCCTTATCATAATTAGTTCCACGCGCGCGATAAAAAAAA
>Ga0157363_1004570_pt1 | contig 12768 bp, 11 predicted proteins | sample AttsexASBM1_FD_111477 | JGI IMG/M metagenome (GOLD analysis project Ga0157363, IMG submission 111477) | Fungus gardens microbial communities from leaf cutter ant in Ribeirão Preto, State of São Paulo, Brazil - Atta sexdens ASBM1 | ecosystem: Host-associated > Fungi > Mycelium > Unclassified ...
TGTTTCTATGGGATTATGTTGACAGATGCCCAAGTTTATTGTATGACGTCTATGATCTATTTATTTCGACCACCACTTACCGCTAAAGCCATCTATAGGAAAACGGCGGAAGCAAAGTTGTACTAATATTTGTTTTAATTTTGTTTTAGTTACTAATATATTTCGCTTACTAATATATTTTGCTTAGCACTTACATTTTTATGTTTTCATTTGATTTATAGCCTTTTTGAATATATATTTACTTAATAAATAATTTAATTTGTATGAAAATTCTGAGAAAAATTTTTAGCAAGGAAATTTTTAGCTTTAATGAAATCTTTCTGAATTTATTCGTTCCCTTCAGATTCCAGGTGCTGCAGCTAGAGGCGGAAATGTTACAACGTACATACGATCAAGAGGTGCAGTTGAGACTGGGTGGCGTGCAGATGCGGCAACTATACGAGGGTCAGGAGATCTTCATGGTCAATACACCGATGTCGGCCGGCGGAGATGAATATTTGATCATCATGCGGTATGTAAATGTAAACAAACGCTCGCCGGAGTTTACTACGCGCCACGGTTCTGTCGTGAAACTGCTTCGACTGGAATTCACTTCACTGGACACATTGTTACATCAAGAAGCTCTTATCGAGCTGCTGCGATTTGGCACGTACATTCAGGACTCAATGAACTCACTCGAAGATATTCAGAAGAAAGAAATCGAACGTTCTCGACCGATCCGTTTAACCTCTATTCAGGAAGAAACTTCTGGTTTTCTCAAAGAACAATTACAGAAACAAAGATTGAGACCTACCGGACGACGTAAAAAACAAACCGTTGAATTCATCGATCTAAAAGTAAACGCCAAGATTGGGTCGATTAATCTGAAGATTTCCAGCACCACCCGAGACATTACCGCGTTCTATATTGAAGGCATCAGCGCCAGTTTTCTCAGCAAGTCTTCGTATTTGCAAGTGAATGCTGATTTGACCTCTGTCAGTATTAAAGATCTGAATCCTGTTTCTATGTACAAGGATATAGTGACTGTGGAGGGTACTGAGTCTCTGCAGGTAGGTGCTTTTATATTTATTTTACATTTTCAGTTATTTCTTTAATCCTAATCGGCATTCGCGGCTCCAGTGAGCTTAGATATTTTTTTCAGAACTATATTGCGAAAAATTATTTGTAACAAATGCTTTTCAGAATCTCACAATTTTAAATTACATAATTTTATTTTGTAATCAGATTTTGGAAATGAAAAATGAAAAAATCGATTAATTATATTAAACAAAAATACATTAATTTAAAATAAATTAGATCCGCAAAATTAGAAAATTTTGGAGCTAATATAAATTGGGATTAAAAGTAATTGTCATCTTTTATTTTCACATCAGATCCAAGTGGTAATGTATAACATCGAGGAATGGGAAAGAGACAAGAACAACATGTCTGTCAAGATATCGATGGGTTGCCATCGCATTGTTTTTTTGAATGCATTCGTCACCAGCGTTATGAATTTCCTAAACAATTTCCAAATGGCGCAGAAAGCTATCAAAGATGCATCGGCGGCGGCAGCAGAAGCTGCGAAGACTAACATTAAGGACGTCCAACAAAGTGCCTCACGCATCGAGCTAAATGTTAGGATTAATGCACCCATTGTATACGTGCCGATGAGCTCCAAGAATGAGCATAGCTTAATGCTAGACATGGGCAATCTTATGGTACAGAATGATAAGTTTATTCTGAATTGTAAATCAATTTAGCTCCAATTGAAGAATTTAGAAATTTTGTAGAATTAAATAGACACACACACATACGCGCGCGAGCATGTATTACAAGTCTATCATATTAATTTTATATGGAATCAATTTCGATAAATGATTACATTAGACTTAGATTTATAATGTTATTTTTATGAGACATATGTTATAATTATTGTGTGAACATAATAATTTTTTAACTAATGTTTCATATTTTAGAGTAAAAGATTATCATTTTTTTAATATTTGAGAAATGAAAAATATAAATTTAATTTAAATATTATTAAAAATCAATTTTAATTTAAATATAATTTATATAAAACTTATATAACTTATATAATTTACTTTAAATACGAAGTGCCATTACGGTCTGAATGTTAAGATGTTGAACTATTATATATAAATAAATTCATATAAATAAATTAATTTCAGAAAAATGCGTGCCGATAAATGCGTGCTGATAATTGCGTGCTGATAATTGCGTGCTGATATATCGGACTTTCGACGCAATCAATCTGAAATATTAATAATCCCCCCAAATTTCCCAAATTAATCTTAAAAAACTGTAATAAACTTATTGTGAAAAATATTTATTAATATTTCAGATTGATTGCGTTGAAAGTCTGATAACCATATCAGCAATTATCATTTGTGAAATTAATTTATTTATATAAATATATATAATAGTTTAACATCTTAACAGACTGTAGTGGCGCTTCGTATTTAAAGTAATTAACATAATATTTAACATAAATCTTGTTTCCAATCTTATTGTAAATATAACTTATATACAAAAAAAATAATAAATACGACCCTATAAAATTCTATGCGAACAGATATATAACGTCTTCAAAAAGCTGGATGTAATGAACGAGGAAGTCGATGAATATCCCGTGGTTGATGAAATGAAAATCGAGTTGCAGAACTTGAAATTATCTCGAGTTCGATTGAACACAAAACAATTCATCAGCGAGAACGAGGTATTGCTGCTGGAACCAGTAACGTTTACGCTACTAATGAAACGAAATCTTTCTACCGCCTGGTTTACTGCTATTCCGGACATCGATATGTTTGGTAGATTGAACAAGATCAATCTACTGTTGAGTAAAGAGGATTACGTTACGGTTCTGAAAGTGCTGGAGCAGAATCTGGGCGAGACTTTTGAGGACTCCAAACCTGTGCAAGCTGTGCCATCCGCTGTGAAATCCGAATACAGCGGAGACCTTGAGGTGAATAATTGTGATAATATACAACAATTATAAAATTTTCAATTATTAAATTACTCTGTGTGACAAAGTTTCTATTTCTCAACACCTGAATGGTGATTCTCATATATTATTTTTAATAAAAAGTTTTATATCATTACATTAATTATTTTTTTGTATATTACAAAAATTAGTTAAATTTTTTATAATTATGTTACTGCATTATATAAAAAATTTAAAATAATGTTTCTAAAAATTAAAGGATGTAGAATTTTTTCAAAAATATATTCTTTAGTATAAAAAAATCTTGCGAGAAACATCCCTTACTTGTTGAAAAACAGAAAAGTTGAAAATTTGTTGCACAGTGTTATTGACTAAATATATTTAACATTTGCTGTAAGATTCAACCGGTCTACAAGTACGAGATCGACGCATCGCGAGAAATACCATTGATTGAAACACAGGAACGACACGCTCACACATTCGTGAAGTTTGAGTTCATTATGGATAGTCTGGTGATCAATCTCTTCACCGGCGGTTCTAAGTTATTGCAGTCGCAGACGTCACCGATGCATCTGCCCGAGCATGGACTGGCCCGTTTCAGTCTCACACATTTTGCTCTGAAAGGCCGTGTATTTGCAGACAATTTATTGGCTACATCGATTCTTCTAATGAACTGCACGCTAGATGACATGCGGCAGAGTCGAGAGGGCTCGCTGGTGCGAATCATGGAAAGGACCAGCAGTGTGCCATTGTCAAGGCCAAGTGAGGATCATCTCGAAGAACACGCCAAATACAATGTTAGGAGTATGTTGGACGTGACAGTGCGCCAAAGCCCGAACGACACGTTCGCCGATGTGCGAGTGTTCTCTTTCAGCATCATCGTCTCCCTCGATTATCTTATGAAAATCAAGGACTTTTTCGATGTGGATGAACTGAACAAGACGGCTGTTACTTCCTCTTCGAAAAATGAATTGGTGGCACCAAAGAAAAAGCCGGTGCAGAAGCAATCGGGCGCCTCGACACTCAAAATGTTAACTGTGAATCTACACGTGGAAAAGCCAGATATTATCTTGCTCGAAGATATGGACGATATCAATTCGAATTGCATAGTACTGAATACAGAATTGTTGCTGAAGGTGCGTATTATGGGAGAGCATCAGGTGATCTCGGGTTCTATTAAAGATCTCTCGCTACTGGCGGGGATATATAATCCTGCGAAGAGGGCTGACTGGATCTATCAGGTATAGCACACATACACATAATATTCTATACATATTTATGTATATACATATTTATGTATGAAAAAATTTAGCGGTAATTTAGAACGTGGATAAAAAATTATTTCAACAAGAAGATATGTTTGGAAAAAATAATTCAGATAAAATAAAAAATTTTTATTTAAACTATAAGATCATGTTGTTAATATTAAATTGTTTTATATGTATACAACATTCAATTTTATTCAGAAAGTATAAATTTTCAATTCCAGTCACTTTTTACAGAGACACTTATTATGATTAATTGACACTTTAATGATTAATTGAAATATATTAATTTAGATAGTTAAATCGTTATTGTCAAATAAATTTACAGAATTATTTAATCTTATATTTTTAATATTTATAAGTAGATTCCCTTTAAATTATTATTGTTATTGTAAATTAAAGCCATCATAAAGTAACTCATCCTAACATTTATTTTATGTTAATTGTTATTATTGTTAATTATTATCATAGGTTTTGAGGCCATGCAGTATTAGTGTAGCCGGTTCTACGCCAGAGGGAAAAGGGCTCCATTTAGAAGTTCGTTGCACGGATATACACATGTCTGTTTCGCCAGGTAATTTACGAATTTCATACTGATAGTACCTAATAAAATAAAATATAACAATTTTCAGGTGTAATCGAAATATTGAATAAAGTCATTCACACGGTGACAAAGAAAGAGGAAGAGGACAAGGAAGTCGTTAAATCTGAGCCTAATTATGAAGGATTGTGGATTGTTACACCTTTTGAAGAGAATAATTATTGGTTTTTAAAGACAGGTTAATAATAAGTTGATAATTCGATGATTATTCATTATACAAAAAAAAAATCTTATTTTTATTTGTTAAACCGTTGGATCAATTTATTTTAGAAGTTGCGATGGAAGCATTCGAAGAGTTTACGTATCCAGATGATGAAGTTGCAGCACCTTATAAGCCCGAATTAGCTATTATCTCGGCGCCGACAATTTTGTTTACTCTGGAGGCGGGTGTCGGCAACAAAACTTTGCCAATGTTACTGCTTCATGTAGGTTTCCAAAGCAACATTAACGATTGGAGCACAAAATCTGTAAGTTGTTTACGAATCGTTTTTATATTATTTTTTTTATTATTTATATTGAAGAATCAATTTTGATGAATTATTTTTTATTTTTGTGTAAGACTGTTTCTTGTAAGATTTTTTTATACTTAAAAAGAATAATTTTTGAAAATTTCACACCCTTTAATTTTTAGAATTTCCGCTTATTATTATCTAATATCCTAACATCATTTTTTTACGTCTTTTCTCCATTCGTTATTTTTCTCAGAATTTGTGGATGATAGAACTTTTTTAACTTTATATTTTTTTCTAACAATTAAAAACATATAAGAATCACTATTCAGATGTAGAGAACTCTTGCTCCTTAATTATTTATCTTGTTCCTTATCATTATTATTATTCTCTTATTATGGTTTACGTGACTTGTGTTCGCAGATGAGCATGGACTGCACGATGTCGGTGATAATGTCGTATTATAACAGTTGCCTTGCGTTGTGGGAACCATTGATCGAGCCAACAGAAAGCTCCACTAACGGTAAACGCGTCTCAACGCCGTGGGAATTGAAAACGAAGGTAACTTTAGCATTTCTTCCTATCATCTCTAATAAATATTTAGTTGATTGACGTCAATTTGTTTGTTAGGTTCAATTTAATGACATAATGCTAGACTCCAGAGGCGCTAGTGCAGTCAGCCCTACTTCGGAGAGCGAAGTCGAAGAATTACACCAGTCTACCAAGATGTCTATCGACATTACGTCTTTTGTAAGCAAAGTTTATCAGGATATAAATATCAAATTGATTATAGATGTGGATTATAGATATTTTTTATGTTTCGTCTTAAATGATACAAAATTTTCTGTGAATTTTAATGAGATTTGTCGCAGCTAGCGCAATATTATTGGGAAATTATATGCCGAAAGAATGTAAGATCTCTTTTGTTTGGGATAGGATAATCTGGAGATAACTGTCACAAAGACGTGTTTAGACGTTCTAAAACAATTGGGTCAATCGTTTTCCTCGGCTATGGAGGCCAGCGGGAAAGATCCTACCAGAAAAGTGGCGCCGTATGTGCTGAAGAATGAGACCGGTCTGGCGATAATACTCGATCTGGAGCACAGTTTCTTCAAGGTCATTATAATAAAGAATCTTACATTTTTATTCACTTGTTTACTCAATGTAATTTTATAAATTAACATTTGATTTGATGATAAAATGATAATTTTATTAATATAAAAGACAAATATAAAATATGCCTTTACAGATTTTTGATGATGACTCGATAATAAGAGACCATAGCGACTCGTATATGGAAGTAATTCTCGAAACTGGTGCATCGATACAGCTTGCATCTAAGACGTCCAAGCTACTTGACACGCGTCTGATTGAACAGTTGAAAGTGGAGACCGTGAAAGACAAAGAAGATAGTAAATTCTTCGTATCTGTAAGTCATTATATAATCGGAATATAAAACTGTATTCATGATTCTTTGACGTATCTGGAGTCAATCTATTGATGAAAATGTCGAAAATAGTCGAAAATAGTCGTGAGAAGCGATTGAAAGTAACTTTCAGATTACAAATAATAAAAAACATTAAAAACATAATTAAAAAACATTAAACAAATCAACAATCTGTTTTTAATATATCATGATATGACTTGATGAGTTTTAAAGTAATAAAATAAATGTTAGATTATTTTATCATTATTAATGTAATTAACATAGTAATTTATAATAGTTTAAAGGCATTCAAAGCAAATTGGCGATACCTGTGTTGAGAGCAGATAAGAGATTCTTCTCTTTAAAGCATCGAAAGGATGGTTCGGAAGAATGGGGTATTGTGTCAGATATTATTGTGGAAGAAGGTAGTACGATCGTCACTCTGAGAAGCATTCTTCAGGTAAATAGAGAAGAATGAATCATATTTTATCAGTAATAATTAGCTCCTTGCATGTTATAGGTTCACAATCATTTCGCGCAGCCGATATCTGTTTATTACATGACGAGACGTGGAAACGAGGTGGAGTGCGTGGGCACAGTAGCATCGGATGAAAAACTTAATTTACCTCTAGATGCCGTGTACACCCCGACCAACATTTATTGGCTGTTTTTCAGCGTCAGCGGGTAAGTTCGCATTGTTTTATGTTAGCAATATTATTTTCTTGATTATTGTTTAAAGCTGTTTAACGTAATTATGAAAATAAAATAATAAAAAATAAAATAGTAAAAAAATTTTTAAACATATATGTACAATATATATATCGTAAATGTAGGTAATTTCTGACAGTGTAGGTGGTAGGATGATTGAATTTAACAAAAGTACATGCTGTCCTAAATCACCTGCATTTGCAGTACTCTTTCTTAAAAGTATATATAATATATATATATAATATATAATATGTATTATATATACAATATATAATACATTACAATTATAGATATATAATATATATTTTTATAAAATATAGATGACGAAAAATTTGGACGTATAACATTTTTAATGATCATATTTAATGTACTTTAGATATATGGTGTCAGTCGAACCATTTGTCTGGAAGGATCTGCAGAAAACTATTTCCATGACGAAATTATTGAAATGCGAGTCGCGATCTAAGCAAGATTCTACAGAACCATTTTATATACAGGTCGTTTTTATAAAATATATATATATATTTCTTGCTTTAGACATAGTTTCATTCGTTTAATAAAGTTAACAAATATTCTTAGTAATAAATAATAGAGGAATACAGAATATTCGTTTATGCAGGCTGTGGGAGAGATCGAGCAGGTGTATTTTGAGAATACCACTCGTCATACCATGGCTAGTACTGTCTACAATGTACATCTATACCCGTCTATATATCTGAAAAACTTCCTACCGATCGACATCATCATCTGTTTGCCTGGCACAGTTCAAGAAAACTTGCTCGAAGCAAGTGCCTCTATGCAACTTCCTACAATTGATCTAACCAAGTCAAGCATAATAATTAAGGTAAAACATATATCAATTAATAAAAATTTAATAATTAATTATTAATAATTATAATTATTAATTATTACTTTTTATAAAACATAACATTTGCGATTTATTTATTTAAAATCACATCATCGATTAATGTATTATAGCTACCCAATTATTTGGAGAAGGATTGGTCATGCAGAGGCGAAATCATGGCGGATCCACCAGAGTTCGCGGTTTGGTCGTTTGAGTCTTTCGACAGCGCGCAGAAAGTGGTTCTGGATCTTGGAATGCATACGTCTTACAAACATGGTTCGATTGTCATGGCGCTGTATTGTCCCTTCTGGATGCTGAACAAGACTGGTTTAATGCTATCCTATAGAGTATGTGTTTGCATAGTTTCGTCGCTTTTGATAACTTTACCTCTGCATACAGTTTGTAATTGATTATTATCTCTACTTGTCAAAGAATCTCGAAAATTCCTTAAGATTTTCAAGTCTCAACCGCATTTTACAAAGAACCTCTTTTGCATCAGCCATACATTGTAGAATTCTTTATTGATACGCATTTTTCTTATGTCAAATAATACTCTTGTATTAATGTTTGCTTCCTCGCTTGATCTTCAGCCTTTCTTATGTTCCTGTTAGTGCATCGCAAGACTAACCATTGCATCTTGCCATTCAACCAGTCTTGTATTCAACATGCTCCATTATTTTACAGAAATCAAGTAAGATTGGCAAAGAGCACTCGAGTCCGATAAAGGTAGAGATTTCCTGTTATCGTGCTGCATTATTGTGCTTCTCATAAATAGCCATCTTGTATATTATTAGCAAAATTAGCTCTCAGAATTTTTTAATTCTACGCTATTATTGTATGGAAAGAATAATTTTGCTAAAGTATTTAAATATTTAGCTAGATGCAGATCTAAAAATGATTTTGTTAAACTATCAAAATAATGTAGGACGCCTAAATAGATTGCTAGAATATTGAAATTTTTTGCAGCATTACTCACGCTTAAGTTTTCTGTACAATTATTTTGATGATCTAACAGAATTATTTTCCAATTTGTATCTATCTAATTTATTAAAAATTTTTTAATATTTTAACAAAATTGTTCTTTTTGTGCGAATTGTTAATAATTATATACATTTACACAATTATATAATAATTATACAATGACTTCTAGAACAATTATCATACATCGCTTAAATCAAATCAAATTTTTTTTATTGAATAGACGTCGATATTCATCACTTTATTCGTGAAAATGTATGTGTAAACGTCTTTCAGAAATTCGTTTCTGCTATGAAACCTCATCGACAACGCGCACAGTACAGGAAGAGGAAAACTCGCGCGGTGACACATCGCTTTATTTCAATACTATCACTGTTCTCGTGTTCGCTTGTGTCCGCAAGACTTAATCATTGTCAAATAACAATCGTCTAATCTAATCATGCCACCGGAACTGAACGGCCTCAAATTGTGTTAGATTATCATTGTATTTGTCGATCAATGTGTCGATTTTTACAATTGCATTTTTTCAAATATAAGTCATACATAAATTAATAGTAATTAGCTAACATCATTATGTATAACTGTGCTTTATTGCACACGCTACTTATTTTCTGTTTCCTTAATCCTCTCTATTTTTAATTAATTTCTATTTCTATTTCTTTTAATAACTGTATTTTTAAATATGTCAATCTTTCCTCGATCGTTTCCTCATTTTTAGATATAAAACATTCTGATTGCAACGCAAAATCGACAAAGTTTGTATAACAAGCTAATATTATGGAGGTGTTAGTTATTTGTTCTTAATTGCATGATGTTTCGAAGGTATTTTTGATAAATTGAACGTCGAGATTAATTTATATCGATTGCTGTTTCCAGACAGCAGATGATTTCTTGAATATCTTATATCATCCAGAGCATTTCAAGGGACCTATTCTATTCTCATTCCGTTCCAAAGCTTTCTTTGGCAAGAAGAAAGCCATGATCAGAGTAGAAGATGGAGAATGGTCCGACAAATTTTCCATCGATGTCGCGGGTAGCGAGGGTGTGGTGGCCTGTAAATACAATGGAATGATATATCAGGTTCTTATATCGTTAATTTTTATTCTTTTTTTTATTTACATTAAAATGCATCTGTTAACAAATTAATATAGTATATTATATTAATAATATAATATATTTAAGATAAAAAAATAGAGAATAAGACAAGAAATAAATATAAATAAAGCTCTAGTTTTTCTGTTACAGATCGGAGTACACAATCAGCTGACATACAACTCGTTGACCAAACAAATCACGTTTACTCCATACTACATACTTATCAACAACGCAGATTTTCTTATAGAATGCCAGGAGGGTGACCGACCAGCTGATCCGATGATCAAAGTATGTTAGATATAAGAAATTCTATTACTATAGAAATCTTTTAGTGAAATATTGCATTACAATATCATTGCTGTATGCCAAGATACCTCCTGGTGAATGCGCGGCACTGTGGCCTCGAATCGAACATGATAACAAGACTCTAAAGGCTAAAGTCGCAAGTCAACCCGAGAAAACCGCGGCATTTATTTATACCGACAGTCACACAACTCTGCTGAAATTGGACAATAAGGTAATGAAACATAGTAACAAAGAGTAATAATTAACTGTACACATAATTTATTTATGTGCTGTGAGCACAATTAACTAGAATAAATAATGAAATATTCGTGTTTTGTACTTCTAACAAAATATTTTTCATCATAGTATGGAGGAATCAATATAGATGTCCAAATCAACGAAGGTGGCGTTTATATCTCCTTGTCGGCCTACGTCCCAGGCAACGCGCCAGCTATGATCATCAATCATACGCCGCATACTATCAATCTATGGGAAAAAGGTTCTCTCAACGTTAGGTAAGTTGGGAATTCACCGGCGAGATCATTAATTCTTGATGAGTCAGCTGTTTTTTTTTTTTTTCTTAAATAATTACCTGAGGATTTTTGTACCCTAATGAATTAAAATTATTATTATTATTAATAATAATAATTATTATTATTATTAATATTAATCTCAAGTTAAGCAGAAAGGTTTGCGGGGAATCACTCTGTATATTTATTCGATATGAACCGATTTGTACGTTGACAGATCCGTGCAGTCATACAATAGAATGTTTTATACCTGGGAAAATCCGGCAGGACCACGAAAACTGGTGTGGGAAGATAACAATGGCAAGGAAATCGAGGATAATCTTCGCAAGGTGAACGGAAGATGAAAAGCAAGCGGAAATATTCATAAAAGCGAATAATGAACATCATCCTCATTTCTTTTCCAGGATAATCTCGGTACTTTCCAACTATCGGAAATAGACGAGAAACTGTTTTATGTTTCATTCCTAGACGGTACTCAGAGAGTGCTGCTATTTACTACAAATTTAAAGATTGCTGAAGATTGTCAGCTGGCTGGTGATCTGGAAATAATTGATCAGGAAATCACGTTGAACATTCACGGCATTGGATTTTCTCTTGTGAATAACATCACTAAGTCCGAATTGTTGTATATGTGCATCGCCAGGTAAAACTGCAGTCTTTTAATATTAAATTTTATTTACATGTACTTTTTTAAAAGTAATTTTTTAAAATTAAAATTATGTTTTTATTGGGAGTACAAATTAGTTCGGTCCGTTTCCCTAAAGATAGCTCCAGCTTTTGTGAATGGTTCATAGTGACAGCTGATTTGACGGTTTCAGAGACGTTAAACATCTGCTAATAATATTCAGTTTATATCGCTTTGAGTTTCATACAAAAACCTTGATTTTTACTGTGTTTGAAATGTCGAATTATATGTTAACCAAGCAGCATTTGCGGGAGGATTTGATTTTCTGCTTTAATTGGAAAAAAAGTGCGAACTGAAGCCCATCGAATGCTTGTGAAAGTTTATGGTGACACTGCTCCAACTGATAAATCATGTAGGAAATAGTTTCGACGTTTCAAGGATGGAGATTTCAGCGTTGAAGACAAGCCTCGCTCTGGACAGCCCAAAAAATTCGAAGACAAAGAATTAGAGGCATTACTCGAAGAAGATCAGAATCAAACGCAAGAGGAGCTTGCAGAATCATTGGAGGTAACTCAACAAGCCATTTCTGTACGATTGAGAGCCATGGGAATGATCCAAAAACAAGGAAATTGGGTACTTTATGAACTGAAACCAAGTCTTGTTTACTATGTGGTGCTGAAACCTAGTAATTCCATTACGGGCGATCGGTATCGGCTACAATTGATTCGTTTGAGCCGTGCATTACGAGAAAAACGGCTGAAATACGAGCAAAGACATGATAAAGTTATTCTTCTTCAACTCGGTCTCAAGTCGCTAAAGTCGTAAAAAATTATTTGGAAATGAGATGTTTTACCGCACCCGCCGTATTTTCCGGACATTGCTCCTTCTAATTACTGGTTGTTCCGAAGGATGCAGCAAGTCACCGGTTCACTTCTTTCGCAGAAATCGAAAATTGGCTCCAAAATTGGATCGCCTCCAAAGACGAGTCATTTTTTCGAGATGGAATTCGAAA
>Ga0157363_1004571_pt1 | contig 12767 bp, 4 predicted proteins | sample AttsexASBM1_FD_111477 | JGI IMG/M metagenome (GOLD analysis project Ga0157363, IMG submission 111477) | Fungus gardens microbial communities from leaf cutter ant in Ribeirão Preto, State of São Paulo, Brazil - Atta sexdens ASBM1 | ecosystem: Host-associated > Fungi > Mycelium > Unclassified ...
CTTGACTTGCGTTTCCGTTAATTTTAAGCCACGCGCTAAATCTGCCCTTTCTGGACCGGATAAATATTTTTGAGCAGCAAATCTTCTTTCCAGTTCATAGACTTGCGCGTGCGAGAATGCTGCCCTGCTGCGCTTTTTTCTGTTCTGCAAACTTTGACCTGAATTTTGCGATTCGTACGCGTCGTCCTCCGCCTCGTCTGTAAGATAAGTGAACGAACTTCTATTTTATATATATTGTGATTTGTTGCAATGTAAACAAGTCTTAATTAATAGAGAATTTAAAAAAATAGAGTTTTTATTATACGTAATTTCCACAAAATTTTGATGTTATCAAACACATTTTAACATATCTATAAACCATCATTTATTAAAAGAATAAAGCTTTTAAGTTTTTATGTATCGATGAATGGTGGAATCTCATTTTTCGAATAACGTGAGCTTGCCGTACAAATTCGTTTGCGGACAAATATTTAGATTTGCGCGAGAATCTGCAACTATACTGTAAAGCAATCGTTTAACTCGAAAGCCGGAGTAATCAGCGAGCAGCTATAGAAACGGTGAACGATCGGAGAGAGAAAGAACGAGAGAGAACCTCGTTGCTTTTGATGTCTCGTACAAACATTAACACATGTACTCGCTACTCCGACATGTTTATGCTTCTGTTCCGCAGTAATTCTCCTCTAAGTTTAACCAGTGGCACTAGAGTACAATCGTATTGCAGATCAGACTAGCTTCTTCTACTTGGCAACGAGCTTGATCCGCTACTTTGCGATACATATCCCCCATTATGAATAAAAAATAACTTTTTTAACGAGAATAATAAAAATTAATTACATCGTTGAAAACAAATAATAGTCTACGTTTTAATTTTATACTTGCAGATTTTTTTATCGACACAAAAAACTAATGTATTTCAAAAAAAACTAAAAATAGTAATCTTAAATTAAATTTATATATGTTTTTTTATATATGTTTTTTAATTACTCTCGATATAAAACTAAAACTTTTAGTCTGAACATATTTTCTTGCAAAAATATATTGCAATAATACTTTAATTACAGATATAAAAATGTCATAAATATCTGCATGGTAAAAATAGTTTGCTGAAGTATCTAAAAATTTAGCTAAATATGGATTTGGAAATAATTTTATTAGAATCAAAATATTTATGTATAGAACGCAAACTGGTTGTTAGAATGTTAAAATTTTTTGTATCATTGCTTATCATGCTTGATATTTCTACTTAATTATTTTGATGATTTAATAAAATTATTTTCAGATCTGTATCTAGCTAAATTTTTAGATATTTCAACAAAATCGTTTTGGGATTATTAAGAAATTTCGATATCTCTTCTCTAAAACGTGTTATCTTTAAAATACAGATTCCTTGCTTTTGACAGTTAATAATTGAAGTATCATGTTAAAGGAAGATTTTACGTATATTTTAAAATAAAACAAAATTTTTAATAATTTTTTTTCTAAATCAAGAAGTATTTGCAAATAAATCACAATGTTCTCCTAACAGTGTCATAATTATTTCACGCTCAAAACGCTCATCCTACGTCAATGTTTATCGTCGGTGGTCAGCAGGAGACGTGGAACATTTAGAGAGATCTATATTTGATCACTTTCGACGTCGACTAGATGCCATCTCGTCCGGCTAATGCGTCCATCCTTCGTGCTCGTCAAACATCCTATGGATGTTTATATCGAGTCTATATCGAGAGTTCAGTTCCAGGCAAGCAAGTGGCGTCTACTGAGTCTGATTACATCGATGATCCTTCGAGATCACTAAAACGCTTTTCGGCTCCTCCATGGATAGACTTTATCAGGAAGGACGCAAAAGTCAGGAAGGATTTTTTCAGTTATTATCGTAGTGGTAATAAGTGGTTAAAAATAATTTGTCGTAACAACGTTGATTCTTTTGACTATCCATTATCATATTAAATGACTGGAGAGATTTCCCCTCGAAAGTGGACTCGTAATTTTCTAAGTGCACCTTGAATCGGTGCCAGCTCGTGTCTACCTCTTCACCCTCGAGCTGCTGCAAACAATATACTATCGTGCGGTTTCAGGTGACAATTCTTCATTTAAGAGCAGACGCTCTTTCATAATGTTAATTACTGTGTATTTGGTGTTATCTTTACATGATCTATCTTTATAAAATTTTACGTAACGTGTTTCCTATAACTTTTTTTCTGAGTATCCTGAAATTACTGTGAATCGTATTTTGTCTTCCTTAAATCATTTTGTACCATTTTCTTCCTTGCAATATGATACGTGGATGTAATACGTCAAGTTTGTTATAAAATATAATTATCTAATTTTATCACAATTTAATACATATAAATCCGGATTGTTAAATTCGGATTGAAACAATTAATAAATAATTACGATCAATAATGATTCAAATTTTACATTCTAAATGCTAAAAAATTTATTTATAACTTTTATAATTATGAAGGAATACAAAGTAGAAATCTTGCATAAATGCTAAATGTTAATTATGATTGATTTCATAAAACAGTCAGTGCGAGGGAGAGTATCTGTTTACCCTCATACTAAGATAACACTATTCGACTAAAGTAACTCTATACTTTCGTATCATTAACGAGGGCGAGTATTACGAAAAGATGGACATGACATAAAGGGATGCAAAGGTAAACTATCGTTATCTCTTGTGTGTAATACATAACGCAATGTACATATGGTATAGCTCAATTGATTAAATAGAAAATATTTTAAACATAATATATATATATATATATATAAAATTATATATATATATATATATATATATATATACAATATAAAATAGCAATATATTTTCGTGTAACACGTAGCGCAATACGTATATTGTAGTTAGCGAACACAAACGATTAACTAAGAATTATTGCTATCCTACATGGAACACATAGCACTACATCTGTCACGAATAAATCAATCACGAACGTTTACTCGGAAATAGTTAGCGATCGTAACCTTGATCTAAAATGGTTTGATCTAAACGTAGGTAATCTGCGAATCCTTGCGTGCTTGAGACACATAAGAACAGAGTGTGGCCAGAGATCGAACAAGTGCAAGAAGTAGCCGGTACTCGTGACGTCTGCCGAGTCGAGTGCCACTTATGCTACTAAAATTACATTCAATTACGTTATCTGCGCTCGGGTTAACTTTAAAAACCCTTGAAAAGAGCTCGTCTGTTACGTGCGTATCTGCTTAAATGACCTCTTAAGCCCGCATCCTCATATTCGATACAAGATCCTCCGGTTGGTCATCATCTTTTAGAATCTCGAAGTTATTGTTCTCGCTCGCAATATGTTAGTTAGAATTTCTTTTTTGAAAAGAATTAACATTTCGTCTCCTAGACTTTACGTGATTAAGAATAAATCTGTTATTTATCATAACATTTATAACGATTTTTTTTTTAATAATGTGACCTCAATTTTTTAAGAAAATTCTGCTTCGTGGTTATATGCATATGAAGTTGCCTATCAATTATTTTTGCAAATTATTGTTTTAATTAATTCAATACTGCAGAGTAAATAAAAAATTCAAATATATGATGTTATTTTGATATTTTACTCGAGGAGAGTAAAACTTTTTTTTTTTTTTTAAATACGATACGTTTTTTGTTATAAAATTATGCAATTATGATAATTTATGCACATGCGAATAATATCACGTACCTAGATATTTATTTTTACTCATGTCCAAGGCTTCATCCTGCTGTCTATGAGAAGTTTCCGGTTCTTTAACAGACTGATATGCCGTCAGGTTTCCCAGAGTTTCGAAGTGATTCTTAAAAGTTCCTTGGCTCAAGTGCGGGAGGCCTCCAAAATTTGATAAATTTGCCTGCGCCAAGTTCCTCCTCAAGATATCCAACTCATGTGCCATGTTCAATTCTGGGGTGGGCAATCTTTGATAATGAATCACCTGATCGTGATCGTAATTTCCGTCGAACTGCTCGTTCTCCACGCGTTCACATTCATGATTGTGTTTTCTCATCGGCACGGAAACGGTGGCCTGGATTTTCTCCAAATCACATCTTCTCGAATCCACGCCAGAATTTTTTCGGCTCAGAATATCAGCGATACTAAAAGGGGTTGGTTGAAGGGGTTTCGGCGAGGCTTCGCTATGTTTCTCGTCCTCCATCACTCTATGCTTTGCTATTGTTCTCTTTCTCACGACGATCACAACAAAAGCTGTCTTAAAATAAGTCTTTCTATGCACTCGATGTCCTTTCTAAATTTTCTCTTCTTTAATTTTCTTCATAATTACAACCATCATTTTTATCTACACACTCCAGGAAATTCGTCTCGTCACATCTTACTAATTGTCATCGTGCAAATTCACTACCTTGTTTTTTCTTCACAAAAAACTTTGACTTCTTTCACTTTTATAAACTTATCGAAAAAAATCGAAAAATCACACGTCGAATTTTCTCAATCACGCAGGATGCTGTCATTCTCGCTTGTTCGTCGACACGTTAGAATGGAGGATCAGCCAACGAATGCTAGGCGCCTTCCGTGTTCACATAATCCCTGGATACTCTCGAGCAGCCAGAAAGATCGTTGGTAGGCCGACTGGCGTTATTAATTGTTATTCCCGAGTGCTCGACCCTTCCGATTCGAGTGTGCTTCGGTCAAGTGTGCTTGTCGCCCGCGGAGACTTATTTTTCGAATTACCACACTCAACCCACAACTTGCCCTTCCTCCCTCGAGAAGAGCCTCCCTCTTTTACTCGACCAACCCCCACCTAAGAGATGCTTCGCCCTCTTCTCGCCCTTCTCTTCATCCCTCTTTCCTCCTGTTTCTCTTTCTGTTTTGCTAAGATCTCTACACGTAGATGATCTCACTCAAGACAGTTTTGCTAATCGAAAGATGATGCTCAAAACTTATCAAATTCCGTCGACGATCTCATCAGCTATCGATCGCTCTCTCACTGTGTGTCATAGAAATGATCTTTCTTTCCTCTCCTTAACGAGCTTCGTAATGCTTTTCGTCACCCACCCTCTCAGTCCCTGCTCTCTCCTAAGTGAGCTTACACGCGCGAATACCGCGCGTTCTGAGGTAGGTGGAGCTTTGGGTGTTCTACGTGCGATCAGACGTGACGCTTCCGTCACGACGCAAGCCTCGCCCTACGGCCAATCCACAGCTTTTCCCGCGACGTCGCTTTTCCGCGATGGCCAATCCAGATGGAGACACGAGGTCGGGAAAGATTCTGCTACGGAGTGGGATCGCGAGAGATTTTTAGATCATCGTGATTGTCGCGACCCGCCGGAAACGTACGGGCACTTTAGAGATTTTCTCGTTTTGTCATTCGTGTCAGCGAAGATGATAAAAGTTCTGCTTAAGTTCTTATCGATGAGAGCAATGAAGCAATCACTCACGGTGGTCATACATGATGACAGTTTCATTATTGATATATGTTTTATGATTAAATATATGAGATTTGATCAAATTGTGTATTAGTATATATTAGGAAAGTAGTTATCAGATTTAATCAGATTATATATCATCTATTACATTTGATGTCTTTTACAACAGAATGTGATAAAGTTGTTTTATAGTTTTTCAATTAATATTTTGATATATAATACGTTTCCTTTATTCTTTCTTGTTTTTTATATCAATTATTCTTGTTATTTTTAATAAAATATTATATTTAATAACATTTTTAATAAAATATTTTTTATCAAAAATAGCACTTAAATAATCTAAAATGTATTTAAAACGATCTACAGTTTATTCACAAAATTAAAATTCTATTCACAATTTTGTATATCGTGTAATGTGAAAGAAATTTGAAGAGTCAGAAAAATATATAAACTCACATACATTAAAATATACGACAGATAAAATTACAAAGAAAATTTTATTTTAAAGTCAAACGCAAATTACATCTAAAATGGACTTAAAATAAGATAAGATACTTTTTTTTAGAAATTAGTGAGGTATTATTATAAAATAAAGCATTCAACAACAAATGGTAGGAATTATGTTTTAAAAGACCATGTTGCTAGTTGATGAAAAATGATCGAAGTTAGTGGAATCAAACCGGATAATTTCAAAAAGTTACTTCGTTCTCTTTGTACATAGGTACAAGCGGAATGGTAGGTGCTACTTTTCGATACGATACGAGAGAAACTGTGCGGTGCATATATAGGGTGTGCTTTACATAACAATCGCCGCTAAAGACTCGCGGCATTGTCCGCCACGTGCTAGCATCCGAGTTCCTATGGCGGTTTAATTAAGTGTGAACCACAGGAACGTGGACTACGCCTGAGTTGATTTGATGATGACCTCACACGCTCGAGATATCGATGAGAAAATACTTTCGTTCTCTCTATCCCCTCTTTCAATAACTTATCATTGCGTGATACATCATTCTTGTCAAAAAGACACACGCCAATAACAAATTTTATTACCACAAAAATAATAAAAATCTTAATACAAATTAACATGTTCTTATAGGAAATTATTTATAGTAATAGACTTTTATCTTTAATTGCGGAAATTAAAAATTTTTTGTCAAAAAATATGGTTTGGCTTTTTCATTCAAAATTGTTTTTTGTATTAAATTATTAATTAATAGTAGAAAACTGTAAACACGCTTTAACGTTACAACGGCAATCAAGACGATCTAAGAATATTTTTTCTATACTTTTTCCAAATAAAAAAATATTGAGGAGGCAGCTCTTATCTTAAAGTATATATTTAATTATTTGAGATATATATATTTTATCATCTTTTATAATTATTTTGATATAAAATTAAATCAACAGTTATTTTCTTGTTTTATAATACGGAATATGAAAAATTTATGAATATTTAAATTATGAATGACACATGATCTTTCTTGAATTCTGATAATTACTTAAAATCAACAAACTTTTTTTGAAATAAAGAACAAATTGTATCAAATACAACCATTATGCTTTAAGTATCCGGACCGGAAATTGGAAAAACGCCATCCGCCATTTGCTCGTTACACTCTATTATACACAGACGTTCGGAGACCAATCTTAAGTCTACATACCGAGACCTCTTTTTCTTGATCCGATCTAATCAATAATAAATTATAGGGGGATGGTGGTACATCTCTCCCCTAAAGCTAAGGTTCTGACCCTCCCGCTCAATTGGTCGCAATTCTTAAAGACCTTAATTGGCGCGGAAAATTATACCTTATTTCAGTTACCCCCGAACAAGACCGGCGTCCGCCCTTCGCCGATTTCATCCTTTCCTCTATTTCGCTACACTTTGTTGCCTCTCGTCTTTTCCTCCTTCGCTCGATTTTTGCCACTCGGATATTTCTTTTTATGCTATGAGCAATCGTTCGAAATATCGAGATCGCGCGATATCGGGTATATAGAGCAAGTGGAATTTTTATTGAAAGACACGTCGTGAGATAGGTGGACCAATTACGGGATTAAGTATCGGTCGTTTACGAAATGAAGTCTCTCTCAGCGAACATTATCTCGCCAGCATCCGCCGACTCTGGCAGTCGTCATTTATATGACAAGTCGGTCTGTTGCGCAAAATGTCACCGGCCTCGATGTTTGTCTTAAACAGAGCTTTGCGGTTACCCTTTTAACAAGCTCGTCTTCGCCTGTCGCATGAAGAGAGCAACTGGAGATGTCCCATAAAATCAAATAGTTCTGTACAAGGCTCTTTCCGAGCCCAATTTAACCGGCAGTCAATAAAGACTGCGAACTAACGATGGAACTCGTTCAACGACCGTATCGAACGAAAGCGAAACGTTAACGTAAACTGAAAAACAATCGTCAGCCACGGCGGCTGTCACTCCAACGAGGAGTTGGCATCCGCGTGGCAGAGTCATCTGTTCCTTACGCGGTTGCGATCGTTTATTTTTCCAGAATGGTCGCTAAAATACTCTCGTTCCGTTCAGTCCTCCAAGTAATTTTAACTATTTATAGTGGTCCACCTAAATGAGTTATTGGAGCATTTTTTTACGGATAAGGTCGAAGTTCAGGCGAATCAATGAATGAACAGCACTTATTAGAGCTTATTCTGTAATCTGAATTTATCATATGTTTTTACTTTAAATGATATTGATTAAAATAATCTTTGTTATATAAGCTTTTTTAATTAAAATAAATTTTTTAATTAAAACAAAATAAATAATTGAAGAAAATATATGACACTTTTCTCATAAATTGTATAATATATTACTTTTTCTGTAATAAAACAAAATAAATTGCTATTTAACATAATAAAAGGATCTCATAATAATGTAGAAAATTGAGTCACGGTAAAATGAATAAGTTTTAATATATAATGTAGCTTATAATATAGAGAATAAAACATGTTATAGACGCAAGGCTCAATAATAGATAGTTTTCGAATTTTGTACACATACATACATCAAAGTAATTAAACTTATGCTGATAGAGCACCTTATAAAATTAAGCATCTTATAAAATTTAAAAAATTATAAATTTATAAAAATATATAATAATAATAAAATATATATTGTAAATAAATCTTAAATTTTAGAATATAAAATTTATAGTTGTTACACGTTAATCGTAGGTTATTAATTTCAATAAATATATTTTTTTAATGATGTTATAATGGCCTTAGAAGTTCGAAAAGTCACGAAAAATCGACAAGGAGAAGCTAATCGAGATTCATGATGTAGAATCAGAGGAAGAGAAGAAGAAAGAGGAAAAGGGAGAAGAAACGTGAATGAGCGGGAGTGGCGGCGGCAGCATACACTAAGCACTAATATTACGTCTCTGGACTGACAGACGCGCGGACTTTAAAACCCAAGACTAACAAACAGTTAGCAGTCATCCGGTCTTCTTGCTTTTATATTCCTATGCGCACGTTCTCGCACGCGGCCGCCCATATCGCGCGCTAACGCTCGCGCGAGTAAATCTCTCTTTCTCTCGCCTTGCACTCTGGTTACTTTCGCGTTGTCAAACGGCGATCGAAATTTCCTGCTCGCCTTCGCCGAAGGCAGAGACAAGGTTTCCTGTCGACGGGGAATTTCGAAGAGAAGTCAAGCCCTCGTCAAAGCTGAGAGCGCGACTTTCGCGCGGGAATAGACATTCTTAGATATCGTTCACAGAAGGATTGCTTCTATCGCGATGCCTTGATGTGATATCCGTGGTATCATCACATATAGATTGACATTCACATACATATTTGTGTATGAATTTTATTAGTTTGCTTTATTTCATTTTATTACATATAAATAATCTTGAACTTCAATAAACAATAAATAAATCAAATCTTTACTGCGAATACAATTGTATTTTGGGGAAACTGAAAGAAAATAATATTTTCTGTGATGCAGCCGTTTAAAATAAGAGTAAATCTTATCAATGATTAAAAATTGGGTTAAGAGTCATGGCTCACAAAGAAACATATAGCAGTAAGATGTAAACAATAGCGATTTGACTAATCATAGTAGAGAATATAAGTAATAGTAAGTCCAAAATGTTAATTTGCTGATTGCGTACATCTTGCTATTCATATTTTTGGTATGCCATGACTTTTAGAATTCATCTTTATTTTTATTTCTTGGTATTCTTCATCTTTTATTGATATTTTAAATCTTTGTAAATAATGATTACATTTTATTATTTTTATAAATATTATGGACAATAAATCTGTTTCTTTTCTTAAAAATACTTATAATATTATTGTAATTACGATCAATATTAAAAAATAATTATCCGTGCCAGATATAACTTTCAAATTGTATGAAATAGTTTATTATTTATATTGATTAGTCTATATAATATATTATTCCTAGTTTTTAAAATTAAAATTACCTTAATATTAATATAGAGAAATTATCAGTGTAAGAAAATGAATCAATATAAAAATTGTGAAAAAATATATTTTATCATCAAAAGATACTAAAAACCACGTATAGCAGTTTGTTATCTTAGATGGAGACTTACATGGGAAGATATCTCCTTTGATAATCGAATCCTTTGATATTTGCTATGATAATTTTATCATCAAGAGATATAAAGGAGAATTCTCGTATATTGATATTTATCTGATGTACATGCATTTTCTACTCTACCAGCCGGTGTGAAAGGAGATTTCTCGAATATACCAGCGTATAGTTACTTTGGAATATCCCTACAGATGGCTGGCGATAGTCGTGATTCTCCTTCTGCTGAACCTCCTGCACATTCAGCTCTACCAGTAGAACGAATCGTAATAGCTCATAAATCTCCGTTTTTTCCCTAGGCATCAGATCTTTTTATTATTTTTGACCAAGCGAGTGTGAATAATCGAATAATTATCTTTCCAAGTCATAATTAGGCCACCACAGAGGATCTTTTTTTCAAAAGCCATCGTGCTCCGGAATTAAAAATTCAGATAGAATGACATTTCGTGTAACATGCATTACTAATTGCATTACTAATCACATTACTAATTATCTTCGAAGTAAATCGTCGTATGAAATGATGCTGAATTGTTAATTCCAATAGATGTATACAAATTTATGAATAATTATTTAATACTACATTTTTACATGTTATTAAATTACAAGCAAAATTATTAATATAACGAAATTTATATCGAATTTTTTTAGAGACATATTTAGTCTGTAAAATAAATCGAATAATACGCGAAATTAGTTTTGGCATAATTAAAGCATATAATTTATTCTTCAGACATTTTTAGTAAGATTGCATACGTGCAAAGAGTTAACAAGAGATTTGTTGAAACGTCGTCAATGTTGTATCTTTTTCGCGGATAATCCTTTCACCTCACTTCAAGGACTACGGATAAGAAAAAGAAGAAATAAGTCCATTGGAGTGGGCGATCTGCGAAAGAAAGAGGACGAGGAAGAAATAAAGAGTATGGCGGACGCGGAGCGTGGCGGGATCCTGGTAACTCCTGGGGGTCATGATTAATCAATTAGCAATCTTGGAAGCCCCTTTAAAAATCGACGCCGAGGAGAGGGAAGGTTCGGAGCAAAAAAAAAGGATAGCTGCCCAAAGGAGCCGCCAATGACGCGGCTGAATCCGTTGCACGACCGCACTGTCAACCGATTTTCGAAAAAATTCGATCACGTCGATTGTTTGCCCTGCCGATCGCACTCCGTTTGGATCCCATCTCATCTTCTGCTTCTCTCAACAGAGTTCTTCATCAACCGACAAATTCTATTATGTCGACTGAAAGAAAAGATTCCCCTTCATCTCTTTTAGCAGTCTGTTTCGATCCATTGAATGACGTAATTAAGTTGTAAGTGAATTAATTTTGAGAACAGTAAGGGATTTAGAGGCGAGCCTTCAAGGGTGTCGATCATGAAATTTTACAAAATATTTCCAGATGTAGGATCTTCTCAAATGACTATTTGAAACGATTATTAAACTAAATGACTATTTGAAACGTAACTAATTAATGAAACTCTTGAAAAAATTACGATATATATTACATTTCTCTAAAATATTTATTACGCTAATATTAAAAGGATCATTGCAGCATTTTGGCAAAGTTAAGTTAAAGAAATTATGTTTTAATCATTCGAATATCATTCGCGTGCAATATATCGTTTAAAAGCTATAATGTCCAAGTTGCACATGGCATCGGTATGTTTTCAGCATGCGGACGTGTTCGATCATAGGAAGCCCGAATTTTATTGTAGGTCCAAAAGCGGCCGCATAAACCCTTCAGGTCACTCAGGACGGTTATCTCCTCCTTCCTGAAAGCTTTTTATTTTATTGCTGCATCCTCCTATAATGCATACCTCGGGACGTGTTCTTACTTTTATTACAAGCCTGTGTCGGCAGTCTTTGATTTAATTAACTCTTAAAGTTCTGTTACCTTATCCGTTACCGACACGTTTCCTAAACAGCAAGAAGATAGAAATATCAAGAGAAGAAACCATTCTAAACTAATTCTATGTGAGAAAACTAACATTGAGATTCTTTATGAATAACAACAACGTAATAACTACAATAAATGATATAACTACAATACATGATTTTACTTACTCCTTGATTCTCTATCTTCTGCATTTGGGACATGTGCCATTGATACTTTCAATATTATTTCATATTAAAGTAGATACGTAAATAGATACATAGTAACGTATATTAATAATTACAAATATTCAAATTACAATAATAATCTTTATATTAAAATGATGAGTGGAACTTTGTATTTAAAGTTAAGATTGTTTTATATTATTTCAAGAAAGCCTCCAAATCATTATATGATTGATTAATGAAGTAGACACCGTATATGTAGAGGAGAAATTATCATTTCTATTATTTTATTTAACATTCGAAACAGTTTTGCCATCTAGAAACTGTATAAGGTAAACATAACCTTATATAATCGAAGATAATTTTCTTGCTTTCGTCTCATCGCATTCACAAAGCTGCACTGCCACGAGTTATTAGTCGGATACCTGATTTTTAATTATTATGTAAGTTAAATATTTACAACCTTGTTATAAAGAGATATTATAAAGGGAAAAACTAATAGAAACAATAAATAAATTAAATTATTATTAATCGTTTGTCGTGACGTATAAATGCATCGAATAGGCTCGTCTTTCCTTAATGATAACTATTCTATGTTTGCAATTTTACGATGTTTTTTCCAAAAATATGAATTATCGCCGTGAAGAATGTTTTAGGATGGTGTAGCTAGGGAGAAAGCACAACAAACGTGATGATAATAATTTAAATGTTAAATACGACTTTAATTTATCAGATAAATTGTTGTCGAAATTGTAACATTAGATAAATAACGCTGTCTAAC
>Ga0157363_1004572_pt1 | contig 12767 bp, 6 predicted proteins | sample AttsexASBM1_FD_111477 | JGI IMG/M metagenome (GOLD analysis project Ga0157363, IMG submission 111477) | Fungus gardens microbial communities from leaf cutter ant in Ribeirão Preto, State of São Paulo, Brazil - Atta sexdens ASBM1 | ecosystem: Host-associated > Fungi > Mycelium > Unclassified ...
TTGGATTTTTATCCCCGCTCTAGACTATATTATAAAAAAGAAATAAAAATCTATCTAGTGAAATATATATATATATATATATATATATATATATATATATATATATATATATATATATATATGATATTCGTTTAATCATAAGAGTTGATCAAGTGTAAATCATATCATCGTCGAGGTAATAAACGTTCAAAGCAAGACAAAACAATTACACTAGTTTTATGCAAACATCTTGTCATTTTGTGCCCGTTCGTGACATGTTAGTTGCATGCTATGATCGGCGCAATTATACAAGATGTGCTGGAAATATTTTGAAGAACTGAGCTGCCGGAAAATAAGTATAAGAAACAATATTTTTTTTGTTATTAACTTTTGAAATAATTAAAAATATGATATTTCCCAATATCCCAACTCAGTCGTGAAATTCTATCCTCGCACTTTGAAAGAGGTTTACTTCAATGTGTGAGCATTTATATTATCATAGGGGGGTGAAACTGGTGATTGACAATTTATTAAGGATACAGAAACATTAGAAGCAAATTCATGAATATTACTTTGGCTGTATTTTGCATTTGCGTAATGATTTTATATTGGACTAATTTGACTTGCTATAAGCTATCAGAGTGAATGTTCATCAAATAACTTTCGGAAACAATTTGTGATAATGAAAAAAATATCAAATTAATGGCGCTAGTTTTGATTTGTTTATCAGAGATTTCTGCTATCGAGAGACACAAATCTCGTAAACAGATATCAACTAAAACGTGTTTAAATATGTAGACAAATTTTTTTATTCAAATTCACGTTTGGAGAATGAGATAGATGTGTAGATAAACATTCAATTTTAGCTTTTATGAACAGCACATTGCGTATTGAGAAAGAACAATTTCTCTAATAGCAATAATATTTGAGATATTGATGGATTTGATCGCTTGATAGCTTTTGAAAGAAAGCATGCAAGTCGAATATATTAATTATACGCGAGTTAGTCGGCGCAAGCGATATAAAAGCTCACCAGTCTGTTAACCCCCTGCTCAGCTTTATCAACGAAATAGAGCACCTTACCCAACGAATCCTTCGGGTAACAATAATCCTGTTGAATATTAAAAAATAGACAAATACGAAAGAGCATGTCATTTCTGAATGGTGTGAGCTGATGAACGTTTACGTATGACATACTCTTGCGTAGTAATCTACTTTTCTTTTATTATAAGAAAGTAATCTACTTTTCCTTTATTGACATAAAAAGCAAAACATTGATACGAAGCATTCCCATAAAGATCCCATCATCATTCAATTACTGTTACATAAACAATCAATGGATTTGTTAATTAAGTTAACGGAAGATTAGTAATTAATGAAAATTTTTTTAGTTAGGATTTAAGAGCTAATAATGATTAGTGTCCAATATGTATACAATTTAAAATATAATAAATATATACTTTCGCCAGTAGGTTTTTTTTAAATCAGAACCTGAATGCTCCCATTTTTTTTCTAAATATTAAAAGATAAATAATATTTTTATGTTTATTATTACAATATGTTCTTCCATTGGCTTAATTAAACATATATTCTAAGAGTACAATATTAATCTCTAAACATAATTTAATATATAATCATGTTCTATAAATTAATTAATTAATGTTATAAAAGATACAACATAATAAAACATATATATGTCCGTTCAAGATTATGAATTGTTAGACATATAAATTGTAATCATATTAATTATTAACAATATTTACATACATTATTACAATATAAATATAAAAAATAAGTGTATAAATACGTTTAAAAATGCAAAAAATGAAAATGCATGATATAAAAAATATCAAAAGTTATCGTAATTAATTAATACCTTGAGTAAATGAAGCTGCTCTAAAGTAAGATCCTTGACGGGTATCTCCAGCATGTCCATAGCCTCTATCTGCTTTTTTCGCTTCATCGAGATGGATACGTAAAAGTCGTGGTAAATCACAGGTATAAGATCCTTCGATAGTTGAACATCAAATTCAACCATATCCGCGCCGTGATATGATGCAGTCTTCAAAGACGCGACTGTGTTCTCACGTACGTTAGCACAGCTATAAAAATTTTAATCCCAAATTAGAATATATAGCATATACTAGAAAACTATTTGATATAAAATTATAAATATAAAAATATATCCAGAATTTTGAATTGTACAGATAGATAAACAGTATTTAGATAGATCATATTTAGATAGATAAACAGTATTTAGATAAATCAACTCACTTTTTCGTTTCGAATTTGAAAGATGTGCCAAGTCCTCTGTGTCCTACATCTAAGCCTGACCAACGCTGCTCCCAGTGCTTTGCGTATGAGATGCTCATATCCCATGGATGATCCGGGATTGGTTTTATGATAACATATTCTACCGTCAATTGGCCTGTAATGTAAGAATTTGTTGCAGAAGAAACAATACACACATTATTGTTTACAATGTATATCTTAATGAATTAGTTAATTATGATTTCAAATCGCTATAATCTTGTGATTTTTATGCAATCAATAAATATTATGATTTAAATCCGAACATTCAAGAATTCTATTCTCAAATCTCACAGTAATATTAATGTTTAATAGTGGAATAAAAATACTCTTACATATTCGTTATTATTAGTATTTTTTTACTTACCAATAGGTCTATGTTTTGTACTAGTAATTGGTATGGTCAGAAGTCCAACGCTAGGTTGTAAAGCACACGGCAAGATGTAGCTGAAACCAATGTGATTTGGTGGTTCTCCCGGGAAACATCTCGAGCTGTACACGTAGTAGTCCACTAAGTATCCCTGGAAAAACAGTCTACTTAATGCTTCATTGAAAAGACTCTAACACTTTGAACAACACACATCAATGTTTCTTTCAATACAATTTTAGCTCATCCATTTTTCGTGCTTGCTTCAATATTCACGTTCTACAATTAAGAATAAGCAAATAAGAGCAAAAAATATAATTTAATTTTCTGTTTTCAAAGTAAGAATTTTGTTTCTTTCTTTGCTACAACAGATGATTTATATTGTTTTAAAATTTGTTTGATAATAAAATATTACATTAATACGCGAACATTCTTTCAGCATACATCCTATTATATGTAAACTAAGTTGCCTGAAGCTTCCGGCGTAGAAATTTTGAATCGTTGGTAGGCAAGAGCAACAAATTTCTGGTAATCTAACAATGAATCGGATTAATAATTGCTAAACGTTGTACACTGCCTGGTGACGCGTATTCCGCAACACCTGCAGATTATTCAATGTTGAATTTCGACAGAGCGAAATAGAGATAAAGAGATTAGAAAGAGCAAGTCAGCAACGTTTGCAATTCGGATTCAGAAGATTCTGACAGCATAGATTCTGGCATTGGCCGCACAGCGGTGACGTACCATACAGAAGAAGTCGGTCAGAGCTAGAAAATATTAGTAGTATACTAAAAGGATATAGGAGTGATGGGAATCTCACCATTTTCGACGCACACAGATGGATATGAGATGTGATAGCGTTGATATCGCAACATTTGAGGAGTTACGGAATGGCTGCGACTCGTGTAAATCGAAGAAACAATGGACATGAATATAACGAAACGAAATAAAACTTGATCTATCTGGAATTCATAACTATTTGTCAATATATGTTTCAAGAAGAAATAAACACACGAGACGATTTACGAGAGGCCAGCCGAAGGATGGGTCTGGTAAGGTAAACGACAATCAAAACCATCATATCTCTGTGTGATGTCATGTGACACAGATGTAAAGTGGTAGACGATGCTTAGCATCGATACATCAGATTGTATGTTAGCATCATCATTTGCACCAGAGATCTTGCTTTTGTACAAGTTGAACAGGTCGTCTTCGTGTTCCTTGGGACTGGACACCGCGCGATCACGTCGCTGCTGGCATTTCCGAGGAGGGAGATAGCTGCTGGACAAGTTTAATTATCGTTTACCAAGTAATTCGAACAAGTCGCGCGAGGAGACGTGGCCAGCCTACTCGTGGTCTACTGAAAACTCACATGATATGGTCAATGCGTATTCTTAGTGCTCAGCTCGTTTTGTGAATCACATCACTAACCAGAAATTTATTGCTCTGCTGTGCCAACGACTTTCTTGTTCTCGAGTCATTTCGCATGAGTTCCCCCGAGAATTTTGATGCGTGTAAGTAATTTTGTGTGAGAGATTTCAAAGGGGAACGTTCAGTGTATTTGATTTGATTTCATTATAAAATTGACATATCATATTGCACGAGTATTGAAGAAGCAGATGTAATATTTTTAGACGCTGAAATCTGACGCTACAATCTGATATAGTTGAACAAAAGAGATCGCATTCGAAAGTGTATACAGTACTAAAATCGCAAGCAATGCAAGCAATAAATCCCAGCTTTTCACATAATAGTGTATATAGTATAATGCCTTGTGATGAGACAATCTAAATGAAAACTTACGATTGTTTCAGGATACCGAACGGCAACATTGAAGAGTAAAAACTCGTCTTCATTGTAAGGGCGACCGAATTGCTCCTGGATCGTCAATCTAGCCTCTTCATCATTCATCACCTGGGAAATACATAATTATTGTTCGATTTTACTTGTGACAATGATATAGTAAGAAATTAAAAAAATTAACACCTACAGCAATTTCCGTAATACTGGTAAAGGCGGGTTGGTCAACAATATCTTGTGTATCCATAGAAAGACTATCATCTATACAGTCGCCTCCAAACTGTTGCAATTCTAATGAATTATGCCTAACTAGATTTACAGGTGTCATCTGTAATAAAAATAAAATATCTTATTAATTACTATTTGTTTTGAAAATACTTTGTACAAAACCTTACTATAGTATCTCTATTTTATATATTTAATAAATTTATTATTTTAAAAGTAAAGCTTATTCAATTTCCCTTATTCAATTTCCCTTTTCAAATTAAAATGTTAGTTTTTTTTGTGTTAGTAGATATTAAATGACAAAAATAAAATGAAATACCTTAATATAAACTTTTTTGTTTTGTAGCCGATTCTTCCACAGTTTAATAGGATTGTTAAAAAGTTTAAATTGTATCACAGTTTCATCTGTCAGCCAACCTCGTTCAATTTTGGAGTAATTATTATGATAACCAAATTTATCAGGGTCTGGCAATGTATCATTGTCAAAATTGCTTGGCGCTGTAAAATAAATGATCAATTAAAGTATACATTATTTACATTGTGAAATGTTTTTAAGGACATTATATACTATATTATTCTCTATAACATTCACAGCATATTATAATTTTAGTCATAAAAAATATGATTAATAAATACATACTGTTTTTCCTAATTAACCGTGGTATCATATGGGTTTCCCATCTGCGAATAATCAGAGTTTTGGCCGAATTTTTAGTGCCGTTTGATTGGCAAATGACAGCTATAAAATATCGAAACTCGATATTTGTGTCAATGGGAAGAGCAATCTTCTGTGAAAATATTCGTCCATCACTGGAATATATTAACGTTATAAATCATGATGTAGTAAGCATAATAAAAATGATTAACGTCTTCATAACTTGAAAAAAAAAGAACAAGCGTTTTAAACAAATATTTGTAAAGTACATATTATGTATTTAAGTATAAACACTTATGCCTGTACATTTCCTTTTTATTACTTTCAAAAGGAAGAAAGGAAGAAAAGAAAAAGAAGAAAAGATCTTGTAAAACTTTCACAATTTAGAAAAAACAATATTTCTATATATATATATATACTTACTCTTCAAATATACCATCAGCTGCATTGTCTCCATCTTCTTCGTTATAAAAATCCCCGATACTGTTACTATCTAATGCTACAGGAGACTCTCTGCGACTGTTATGTTCTTGCGACATTAGGATAGCCTGATTGTGATTCCAGGCACCTAACTCAGGTAAATTTCCAACCACGTAGACTACTTCACTTTTCTCCAAGTTAGATACCTTTATATTTAATGCAAGTTAATTAAATGCAAGTAAAAATATACATTTTTGTTCTTTTTAAACTGAAATTTATGGAAATATTTACAAAAGAGTATTGAAAAAAAGATTTCATCAAAAATTACCTGAATTCTAAAAATCCAGTCTCTTTTAGACCCCTTCATGTTAGAACTTTCTGCGACCGCCACTTCGATGACAATGAATTCACGCGGTTGTTCGATTTTCTTCTTATTTCTTCACCTTTAAAAAAAAATATATGCAATGCATAATTAGTGCGTGCTTTTTTAATGTTCAAAAGTTTTTATATTTCAGAACATGTATTACGTACATAGTTTAGATTATAGATTTTTTATTATTTTTTATTTACTCAATAATTTAGTTATAAATACTCAAATATAACACCATTTGTGACTCATAAATGTTTACAACATTCTTCATTCAAAAACTTCGTATAATTATTTAAAATGGATTAATTATTTAATCTGTAAAGGATTAACAAGAATAAAAATAATAAATATCTTTGCTCATTTGCCTAATTTTTCGATACTATTGTACTATTGTAATAAAATAGTTATAATCTTTCATTTCTGTAACAATTCTACAATATTAATGATTAAACAAATCAATTACAATATATTCTGTACATTGTAGAAATTGAAACTCTGAAGAAATTTTATTGAAATTTAATTGAAAAATCAAAATTTTGTACATTAAAAAACTCATTAAAAATCAGTAATAGATAATAATAAGCAAATAAATAAACAATAAAATAAGATATACTCAGAAAAGTGTCTGAGATATCCTGTGAAAGATTCCTATAGTGAATCTAATAAATTAATACGATTAAGCAGCGATAAACATTTTATGATGCAAATCGGGATAGAGTACTTATCACATTTCACTCTTTAGTCTCTTACTTAAATCTCACTTTAACACGCTCTACAAATTATTTAACTGATAAACAAACCCATTATAAATATGTCAAAATATATAAACAACCAAATAATCAAATTTGTGTATATTTTATCAGAACACTGAATTATATATTTTTAAAATAATCTTTCAGATGGCATCAAAATATTATTTGTGAAAAAATTCTAGCTTAGAGAATGTTTATCACAGTGAAAGAACGAATTCATTTTATTCTCTTAAATACTCTTGGAGCAAAAATCTCATTTATATATATAAGAAATCTTTTTCTTGTAACTGTGTAATTAAGATGAAACAGATATGTAATTAAACCCTAGAAAGAACAAAAGAAACAAGACAAGAGATATAAAAGTTCAACTGCAAAAAAAGAGCAAAGCTACAATTTTATTCTCTCAAATATTCTTGGAGTAAAAATGTCTGCTCCTTTTTGTAGCTGTATTATTTTTTATTACTTATGATTAAGATGAAAGATATGTAATTGGACGCTAAAGAGAAAAAAAGAGACAAGGTGAGAGGTACAAAAAGTTCAGCTACAAAAAAAGCTTTTCGCGTTGACGTGGCTGCCTCGTGGTGATCGCGCGATGTGACAATTATCTTGTTTCAACGATCGTGCGATCCACTGATATTTTCAGCACGCGATGTCGATTTTCAACACGATGCAGCATGAACACAAAGAACGATAATTGGATTGGCCAGCGACTTTCTCCATGGAAACGTGGCAATTTAACGATCGAAGAAAATAAGTATTGCCCGTGCGCGCATATGTGCGTGTGTCTGTTTCCTTTCGCGAAAACAGCTTGTTTTTATTTGCTCTGAAGATACGCGCTCGGGAATATTCTCTCCGAGAGTGATATCGGACAACGGCGTATTTATTCAGAAACTCGAAGCTGAAGATAGACTTTCTTCTGGAATCTAACGGCTGATCTAACAGGAGCCAATTCTCGCTGCAAAATTTTTGCTAATAGAACGAATACTTTGTACCCAAGGAAGACAGAAGTCCGTCAAGATAGAAGGAAAAAAAGATGAAGGTCTCTCTGATTATCAACATGCCACATAAACTCAGCTCAGACGTGTGTTTGCCCTTCGGGAGGAATTCTCTGTCTCTTTCGATAGATATTTTATTTTCTGCAGAGATTGCCCTGAGGACTCTTGCGAGAATTCCCTTCTCGTAATACCGTTCGGGAAACATCAAATACATGTTATTCTAACAATGAAGGTGTTACTTACGAAAGAGTCTCGGACTCTTGACAATCCCGTTTTCAGGCAATTCTCGGCTGTCCTTACGCGATGACGTTGTCGTCGTCGCTTGTCGCGTTCGACGACTCGTGTTATTTAACGGACGCCTGTGGCAGTCGTCGGATGATTCGCAGTACTCAACATAATCGTGACTGATCGTGACACGATCGTAGCCTTGGCCCCGTACGAAACTAAACGCACCGCACACACGAATACGATGTGCTGGCATGCATGGCATGGAACTGATCAAACTGAATGGAATGATGGAAGTTGGAATTGTCACAGTGATGGCGGACGACAGCACCGAACACGCGAAAGCCTCGTTCTGCTTCTGCTAACTTCTGCTTCACTCATACCCTTCGTACTATCGTGGACTGTGACTACTATAGGATAGGAATAGGATTGGTAGAAAGGGCGTCCGAGCTAATTCAAGCTCCAATAGAAAACTTTGTTCCGAGAAAGGAGAAACGTTTTGCTCGTTGAAGTCCCTAGAACTAACAATCTCTGTTAGGAGAGATCGTATGAATTCCCTATTAGGTGCCAAAAATTAATCGTTTGGCATACAGTGCATTTTGTAATCGAACATTTAAAAACATTAGATTGTTAAAAGCCAACTTTATTTAGGTATTCCATTTCTATCAATGTAGATTAACTTTAATCTCTTTAATCTATTTAAGTATTATAGATACTTAAATAGTAAATACATCTCTCTCTATATAATAATTGATTTTATTAAATTTATGTAATAATTTAATAGTAATTAATTTATATCTCGATTTAATTTATTTAAGTAAATTTAAAATGTGTCTCTCTTACGAGGAGTCACTTCAAAGAAAAGATTGTCACTCTAATTTGAATAAATAATACGCACATATAAGCTACGAGTAAAGTTTTTTAATGACTGACCTTGCATAATTCCTAAGTTCTATTTTCATTTTAATTTAGATTTTAGAATGAGGATTATCGCAGAATTTCAATAGATAGCTCTTTCTCTCTCTCTCTCTCTCTCTCTCTCTCTCTCTCTCTCTTTCTCCGTAAAAAGACTAAAGAGACACATTTTAAATTTTAACTTTGGATCTATTGGAATCAATCATGCTTTGATTTTAAGCAAGACTTAAAATTCTCTGTCTCATTTTAAAGCGAAAAAAAGACAGAGATAGAAAGAGTTTTAAGCCTTGTTTAAAATTAAAATATCATTGGTGCAATCGGGCCTTAAACAAATTAAGAAGATATAAATCAATTTATTTTATGTTTTTGACAATACAATTTTGTTCAAGAATTTATTTATCTTGGAACCCAACTTTCCTAGTAAGAAATGACATTGATGTCAATTTCATTATTTCTCACTGGGTTTAGGCACTCGGTTTCAATGATGTCATTTCCTGTTTGTTTATGGCATTTTACATATTGTGGAGGGAATACAGCGGCAAGTGGTACACACACAAGTCACAAAAAGGCACGAACCCATGTCTGTGCGATCGCACTTTGGTCTCGATGAGGCCATAAAACTCAATGCCGTAAAATGCCGTAAAGCAAGCTGGAAATGGCATTGCTGCTGGGTTTAAACCTATTTTACTCTATTGGCCAGTATTCATAGTCAATTCTTATTCAAGATCGTCTTAAGTTCTATCTTGAGGTGTCATAAGCTAATCAGAGAGAGTCGCATTAGCGTCTTAAGACATTATTTAAGATGATTTTGAAATAAGAACTGACTATGAATACCGATTTTTGTTTCCTGTTTCTTGCTTTTTCTCCCTTTGTAATCCCGTTTTATCGACAATTGTTTTTCTTGCTACGTGTTTTCTGTTTCTTTCGAAATTTGTTAACTTTTATCTCAGGCAACATAAAACAAAAAACCAGATAAGAAGCAAAAAGACAAGATGTAAAAAATAATAAAAAGCAAGAAATAGAAAAAGCGCATCCCGGGAAAAAATATTTTATGTATAATTATATATAATTATATAAAAATATATAGGGTGTTTGGAAAATAATGATAAATCTTTCGTATAGGAGTAGAATGGACTAAATTGAAAAGAAAAGTCCTCTACCATTCAATTTTTTCGCAATAGTTAACAAGATATTAATTGCTAAAAATTGCTGAAAATTGATCTTCAATCATTTTTTACCCAAATACTATCAACTTTACAAAAAAACTGCAAGAGACAAAAATTGTTTTCTTCTCATAGAGTTCTCAGAATCTTTTTAGAATTTTTTAATACCGTATTTTCTCATATTGGTAAAAATGAAAAAATTCGTAGAGTTCTATAAAAAGAAAATAAATAATTTTCGTCTCTTGCAGTTTTTCTGTAAAGTTAATAGTATTTGAGTAAAAAATTATTGACAATTTTTAGCAATTAATATCTTGTTAACTATTGCGAAAATTCCAAAATGATAGAGGACTTTTCTTCTCACAATCAATTTAGTCCTATTCTACTCCTATGCGAAAGATTTATCATTATTTTCCAAACACCCTATATAATTTTATATAATTACATATATATTTATATATAATTATTATATGTAAATAAACTTATTTATAATTCTATATAAAATTATAATATTGATAGTGTCTCGACGCAGCGTCACTGCTGTGGTTTTACGAGCCGGTGAGTTGTGAGGGATCAAGATAAAATTATACATAATTATTATTATATAAAGTATTATATATAATTAAATATAAATTAATTTCTAAAGGCTTCTTAATGATACAAATTGGTTGGATATAACAGGGCAATAGAAGTCAAGCACGGTAATTCTTATGTAAATCAATACGGACTCTTATTACTCTGTTATATTCAACAAATTATATATAATTATATATAAAATATTTTTTTCTTGCGATTACAGAATAAGTTTTACAATTCTGGGCTTTTTCTATTCCTTAATTCTTACTTACGAATTAATGCAACACCGCCGTGATCTCCCGTCGGCGAAAATGCGTTCTATTCGTGGAAACCCTAAAATTTAACGCGATGTATAAGGGATAATTAATTATTTATTGCATGAATTTAGGCGTTCATCGGAAAATTAACATATATAAGATAAAATTATTTCCGAGTAATATTCTGCCTTAATATACATGCCTTAATATACATATTATGTGATATATGAAGTCATTAATGATTTATCATATAAATTTAGACGCTTCATTGGAGCATATAGGAAATATATAGTATATAGGAAATGTATGTTCCGATATGTGCATAAATTCATGTATAAGGTACTAAATTACTATAAACTGATTCCATATACAATATATATGGAATCATATACATCAAATCAAAATATTCCGCGACACATATACAATTATAAATAGAAATCTATCCTGAAATATAACATGCACATATCCTGGAATATAAACCATCTAAAATGAGCTCGAATAAGGTGATTAAGTTCTGATCAACTTAATCACTTTTAATATGTTAATTGATACTTTTACTATTTTATTAGAATTGATAAAAATTTTTTTACTTTGTGGATCGTCACATGCTAAAAAAGTTTGTAAAAATTTTCAACTTTATAACATAAAAGCTTAAAGTTTCTCCTACAAAATCATTTTTAAGAAAAATGTCTCTAAAATTCTTTATTACTGAGTTAATTCGTAGATTAATCCGGACAGCAAAGCGTGTCAGCAAAATCGCATAAATTTGTGATTTCTTATTATGATGCGGACAATTTGCCATAGATTTGTCTTCAATGATTTCGAATATACCATTTATAGCAATACGCTGGCAACAATGTGTAGATATATATTACTAGCAATTTAACTGTAACCCAAGTAGCACAGCAGCATCTGCAAAACATTAAAAAATTCTCATATGTGCTTTTTTTACCACTTTAGACATTGTGTATTACTTGAAAAGACAACTGCATGACCGCATCAATATTAATTTACATTCTCGGCATGACAGCATTGTATGATTCTACATATTATTATGACAATATGACAATATTATGATAATAGTATACATTTTCACGATGACAATTTTAAAGTTGTCGGCAAATTGTTGTCAAATTGCTATTCAAAATTGTTATATTGTGAAAGTATCATTGCCAACAAATGCGGACTCAGTTGCTACAATTTTGATAACAACACACATATATTTTAACAATGCATATTCAGCAAGCGACATACCAGTAATAAGACACGTTGCTATCAGGGAATAAAAAAAAATTTTGGCTTTGATTGCTCATAACTTCGTTTGATTGATCATAAAAAAAATCATTGTAATCTTAATTTAAAAAACAGTTTTTTAAAGCTAAAACTTTATCGAATATAATTACATTTTATATATAAAACACTGAAATACTGAAATACTAATTATGAATAAAATACTGTATCCTGAACTTACACGAAAATTTTTTTCGAATAAGATACTTTTCCATTTATTCAAAAACATTTGACCTTGAAATAAAAAATTTAGCGAAAGTTTAGTTAAAATTAAGAAAATTAACGACGTATTTAAAAAAAAACATATTTAAATAAAAAATAAAAACTATGTAAGGTTAAAATAAAAAATAATATAAACTATAATTATTTTTATCTAATTTTAGAAAAATCCTCCTTATTTTTTTCTGGATAAGGAAAACAATTTGAAAAATTATATTATATTTAGAATATATATACAACTGTTTTTCTAAA
>Ga0157363_1004573_pt1 | contig 12766 bp, 3 predicted proteins | sample AttsexASBM1_FD_111477 | JGI IMG/M metagenome (GOLD analysis project Ga0157363, IMG submission 111477) | Fungus gardens microbial communities from leaf cutter ant in Ribeirão Preto, State of São Paulo, Brazil - Atta sexdens ASBM1 | ecosystem: Host-associated > Fungi > Mycelium > Unclassified ...
TCAAAATCAAAAGAAATTTTTGTTGTTTTTCATTTTATTTTATTTCTTTTATTTTACTTTAATTTATTTTGACATTCTCGAGAGTTATTCTTTGTTTGTATTTTTAATTTATTTTATTTGAGAATTTCTTTTGGCAGTAGGTATTACACAGTTAGTACATGTTCGCCAACACAAGAATGTATTTTTGTCGAATGACAGACCCAATTTGCCACGATACAACAACGTAATATAATATCGTCGGCCGGTTTTGCTCGTTATGATTCAATCGATGATAAGTGTTACGCCAGCGATAAGTATATCCGACGCCGTAATCATCATGTTAGTTTCTACTATGTATATATAATCAATTATGTATATAAGCGAACTAACATAATTCATGACAACATGAAAAAACATTTTAGTATTTCTTTTAATAGTGGAAACAGAGAGAAAAAAAATCATAAATATGTGTTCAAGTGTTGTCTCCTACATGGAAAGAACGAAATTTTTCTGAAATATATAAAAATTTAGCTAGATACAGATTTGAAAATAATTAGTCAAAATATTTATATAGAAAACTCGAATGTGATGAGCAACGCTGCAAAAAATTTGCATATTCTAGCAATCAGCTTAAATGTCATCTTACATAATTATATTTTGATAGTCCAAATTTATTTTCAGACTTATATCTAACTAAATTTTTCTTTCTCCGTCCGAGATTTCGGAATGATTTCTAGCATCGTGAACACGAAAAAGTTTTAGATTTTTCTTACTGCCGTCACGTACTTGCGAACGCAGAAGTGTGACTGGAAAAAAGAGATCCGTCGCTGGCACACGTTCAAGAAAAAGCGTGACTTTACGTCGTTAAGTTATCTTGCTCCGGGATATGTGCGGGGCCGTAAGAGTCTACATAAGGGCCGCCTTGAAACCGTGGTAACAGAAGGGGTGATCGATAACGGCCCCATAGTGGCAAATATTGCCTATGGGGTTGCTGCAGTCAAGTATACAAGGTGCTCCGCGTGCGCGTTGCTCACTCCGGCGTGCATTTTGCTCTCCGAGACAAAGTGAAATATTCACGGTCTTATCAGCGTGAAATTTGACCGAGTTACCTCTGCGGGAGACTGGCCGGAAACTTCGTGCAAAATGCACCGTACGAGAATGCGCCAGTTGCACTTGTAGCGAAAGCTGTTTGCATAGAAAATAGAATATAGAAATCACTAAACACTTTTTTCTACTTTAAGTATCAATTCTTCAATCTCTCGGAGATCGATAATGTTTTTATTTGTCTCTTTTCTGAATAATTATAATTGCTACATGAAACTATGGTATTTAATCAATGAACGTTCCTTCAATATAATTATTTCATTATTTCCTCCGAAACAAAGTAGCTATTTAGAAGGCGATACATTTAATAATTGTAATTATAACACTGTAATTATAACACTGTATCTCATTGTATTTTATTATTTGAATTTGTAACATGGCCGATGTCTATGTTCATTCAATTTCAAATGTAATATTGTGTATCTTTTTAACGCAAGATAATAGCTGCCTAATAAAAAGCTGCCTCTAGATGATCAATATTGTTGCACAATACTTGATTATACAATATTATTGATTGTCTAAAGGTAGTGTTGTGTCTCTAAATTATTTGTTTTAATTTATTTAAAGAAGGTATTAATATATTAATGAAGATCTTAAACAACTCTCAGACGCTAAACATTATTGTACAATTTTAAGTTGTTTAAAGGAGACATTAATAAATATTTTGTGTATATAATTATTTTGTACATTATAATATTATTATAATTATACAATATTATTATTAATGCCCCCTTTAAACAACTTAAAATTATATCAATAATATTGAGCATCTAAGAGCTGTTTAAGAGATTCTCAAATAAATAAGAACGAGGAAACCGTAATTCAAGCCTCTAGATCGTATTTGACAATGTCATTGTGACGTAGCGCAAACTTTGTGAGTTCCGGATGACGCAGAGTTACTGGACAAACCAGCAGGAGAGAAAAAAAATCAACAAATCCTTCTCTGGCAAAGCAAAAGCAGCTCTTTTGAGAATTTGTAAAAGTCATCGCACATTTCGCATGCCTAGTAGAGCGCGATTCTCTCATATAATTGACTTTCGCCATCGTCGTCGTGTCGTCGTCACGGTGGCGACATATGACGCCGCCGTGGAGGCCAGAAGAAAAACGACATCGCGGGAGACAGCACCGGTGAGAGAAGAAGCAGGGAAAGAGAAGAATTGTGCACACGGAGAGAGAAGAAGTTCATGGTGCATCCGTCCGACAACTTGAGAACGTTTCTTCGTTGTCGCGTGCTGTCCTTGAACCGCATCGCGATTGTCGTGTCATTGGCGGGTGAGATCGCGTCAAAGACGAAGAGGTATATACGAGGTAGAGAACCGCGCGGGAACAAGGAGGGAGTTCTCTCTCTCTCTCTCATTTTCTCTCTCTTTGGCTCTCTTTCATCGCTTTTGTAAGGACCGCCACAACTTCCGGCGACGTACGGACGCAAGTACGGACGAGACTCGCATACTCGATCGAATACCATGCGGAATTCAAGAGCTCGTCATCGGCGAAACTCGGCGACATTTACCAGCTGACGTTACTTATCATGGTGGCCATTAGTGATTAATAATAATGCTTAATAAATTTTTAAGAAATTTTTTTATCAAATTACACACTAAGCTACATTTTTTCAATAATTTCGGTTATAAGAATTATTCAGGTATACTTTTATTTCAATTATTTTTCTATGTAGATATATACAGATTTAGTCAAAAATATTAGACATCTTATTAACCATTATTGTTTATATAAACTTGGTCCTTTTGACAAGTAGGCTTAGAATATAGCTAGGATAATAGCTAATAGTTTTGTTATTTTGTATAAAGGCATAAATTACAGAATGGATAATTGACAGTATAAGCTGAAATAAATTGTATTATTAACTATTATGTAATATTTTAGCTCACAAATTTATTTATAGTATTTGTTGTGAATTATTCTTTGTTTTAAAAATCCTTAAATCAATAATGTGCAATTTGTGACTCATCTATAAATTTTGTGTAGCCCGCCAACTCATAGTTTAAAAATATAAAATCATATTTTCTATTTTGCAAATGAAATAAACATTATGAGGCCCGAAATATTTTACCTATTTTAAAAAATGGCCTTTCTTAAAAAGTTAGATTGTGCATCATTAATTTAAATATAATGTAAATATATTTAAATATAATAAATTTAAATATAATGTCAATAACCAGTAGAAAACAATACGAGTAAAAGAATTCCTGCAGATAAATAAAAAAAATACAGACACCTAACATTTTTGACAAAGGCTGTGTATCAAAATAAAGTATCGTTAAATTAATATTGATAGACGGAACTGCTGTTTTTAAAAGTTTAGTTATTTGCATTTATATGAAATAAAATAGAATTCTCTGTGGTGTCACACAGCCGAATCTGCAATCTGTTTAAAGCTAATATTGTCGGAACATTTTCATGCTTTTAACAAAATTGAATTCGCCGGTTCTGTAACGTCTGCAAATCTCGTATACGCGTTCTGATGGACGGTGTTTGGATTCCGTCTAAGCCGACCGTCAGAGATAATTTCCACGACAGCGAGTCGTTGACCATCTGGTACACGACGATTCGACCAGGCATGAATTACGTAAATAGGAACTTGAAGAGAATTAAATTACGCAGCAATAAAAATAGTAATAACCGAGGCATTTCTTTGATTTGAATATAAAATGATTTTTTAAATCAAATGAATATTTTTATTTTATTTCAAAAAAATAATGTTTAAATCAAGGAAATGACATTCATATCAAAGAAATTTTTTTCTTTAACCGTATAACAAAGAAACATTTCTTTAAATCGAAGAAACCTTTCCCTGGGTGTTGAAAGAAAAAAAAGAAATCGCCAATTAAGAAATAAATATACAATCCTAACCTGTAATCCGAACCTGTTCCAAATTTCGGTCGAAAAAGTTCATAAATGGGAGAGATATTTCTGAATGTCATGTTTTCACGATCCGGTTTGTACGTGGACGAGATGGCTGATGCGTGTCGAACAGTGCGTTGTATTGTGCACGCAGCAGTCTCCGGCCACGCGTTCGACCGTGCGTGATTATAGATGTACGTACATTTGGTAGACGTGCCAGTGTGTATGCACGAATGCGACATACACGGCAGGGGACAACAAAGGAGACGTTTTTTTTCCCCGTCGAGAACATTTCGATTTTACGCTGGCGCCGATATACAGTGTCTCAGCCGCGTCAATTTTTATTTTGCCAACCGGTTCTTTGATTAAAATTTGTATAATCAACTATTTCTTAACAGAAGTATTGAAGTATCGATAATTTTTTTATTATATAAATGAAACTAAGGCATTTTTATGAATTAAGTTTCAGCAATATAAGCAAAGAATAAATTCATCATTAAAGATTAAAGAATATGTATTGGATACTTGTATAAGAAATATATTTATCAAGAATACCCGCGGTGATTTTACAATATTTCCGTTGCTGATTATATATTCACTTATTTTCGTGTGGGTTCTATACTCATTATCTGCAGCGGAGTCTTAAATAACATATTTTTACAGCTTAATTGTAATAGGAAAATCTTCCTTTTTTGTTTTTTTGCTTTATGGAGACTGATGCTAAAATAATGAACGACAAGGATGTTTTCATTTTATACATCCTACCATGTTGTTATACTTGATGCAAAAGGAAACAAATAATATGCTGGAAAATGGGAATTTATACTGGAGAGAAAAGCTCAAGAAAAGATAATATCCGATGGAAGCGCAATCAAGCGCAAGGCTAAATGTGAAAATTTCATTATGACGCGCGACGATAAAAATAGAATTACAAAAAAAGAATTTTATTTATACTCTGAAGGTATAAAGTTAAGCTTATCATATTATAAATTTATTATAATTGTGTATTTGTGTAGTTATTAAAGATCGTAATTTAGTTTAGGCATATGTTGAGAAATCAAAGTGTAAAAAAAAGTCGCGACACATAAATAGTTAATTGTAGCAAGTGTAACTATTATATATATTATATATATGTCATTAGATAGCAATTAAGGCTCTTGCCTTAATTGTCATCTACAATTAAATTGAATCGTGACATCAGAAGCGAAAAATGACACATTAATTTTTGTGCCACTTGTAAATAAAGACAATTTGGATAAAACAAAATTATAAAATCGCTTTAACATTTGTAAAAATTACGCTTTTGACAGTCAGCAAATAATCGTAAAAAGTGATAAAAGACACATGAAGTACTTTTACTCAATACGCGTAGCTTATCATTTACACGTGTGTTTTATCACTTTTACGATTATTTATAATGTTAGAAGAGATAAGCATAGTTTTCGTTCATTTTTGTTTACAAATGTTATAAAGCAATCTCATTTTGTTTTCTCCAAATTACAGTCTTTATATTTTTATAAATGGCATGCAATAAAAGTTAATTTGTCTGCTATAACGATTCAATATGGCTGTGATGACTATACGCAGGAGTCTTAATATTAATAATTATCTATATCTTATATCACAGATAGTGTTATAAAAAATATTAATAAATGTTACAAAAACATCATTAATTGCAACATGTACGCACATGACTTCTTTAAGATTTACATCTCTTCTATCACTGTAGCCGTTTCTGTTACGCGATCTCGTATGAATCAATTTAAGATGCGATTGCGAAGGGCTTAAAGACGCCCTCTGTTCATCGTTATTTGTGCTTAACAAATGACGACTTGAGATAATCGTGGAAACGAATTCATCGGTCCCCACGCGTGGTCGTGTCTTCCAATTCAAGCCAGCGAAGCCAAAAAGACGCGCTTTCGTAGATTGAATTAGCCTTAATGATGAGGCGGCCTACAAATTACTAACCGCTGACGTACTATCGAGCGACCGTGTAGATGACGCCGTGGGAGAGAAAGAACAATTGATATGTCTCGAGACATGCAAATATATTTATGAAAAAAAAACTTATAATTATATTCTTATTAGAGATAATTATGAATACAATCAATGTGATGCTGTAAATACTTTGAAGCATTTTTTAATTGGTCAATTAGTAGAATTCTTCTTTTTTATCAAAAAATTTTTTATCAAAAATTTATCAAAAAATGCTTCAATTTCATCAATTAAATACTACAAAATTTATATACGTTTATATACGGAGAAAATTTTCTTTTAAAATTTACTCTGAAAATATGGTAGTTATGGTACAATATTTCAAATATTTTACCATGCACTTCAGTAAAATTAATCAAACTTATTTTATACTTTATTATAGTTTTATTAATGAATGAGAGAATTTATATTAAAATTCTTCGAAATACGATATTATCCCACGACTACCATATTTTCAGGATAAGTTTTAAAAAGAAAATTTCCTCCAGTATATAAATGTTTTGAAGTATTTAATTGGTGAAATTGAAGCGTTTTTTGATAAATCAGAAGAATTCTACTAATTGATCAATAATTCATACTATGAATTAAAAAATTCATAGTATTTACAGCATCACATTGATCGTATTCATAATTATCTCTAATAAGAATATAATTATAAGTTTTTTCTCTGAGAAAAAAATTCTCTCCATATAGTGACTTTAACCTATGTGTAGATAAAATTTATAATTCATTATAAATTTTATAATAAGCGACTTTATGAAAAATAATATCAAAATATGTAAACATACAATAAATATAAAGTTTATAATTTATTATTTGCGTAATTTGATATTATTCACGAAATCGCTTGTCAATTTAAAAACTGCGGTTAAGAAATTTCTCCAATTCGTTTATACAGAGAATCTTCATAGAATAATGATGAAAAGCTGTGAATCGCCTCATATATTTTCTATGCATGAGCTGTTCGCACTTGGCTATCGCGACTTTCATTCGTCATTCGTGATACATTACTTCGCTTTCGATAATGCTTTGAGCTAAAGATGCAGTTTATAAATGGAGGCTGTATATTTTTAGGTGCGGATATGGCACTTAGCGAAAGGAATATGAGAGATGCCCGTAAGTCATCTCAGTCTCTATATATTCTCGTATTTTCACCCATATCACACATTAGCGAGTACATTCAAGTACGGATTCATGCAGCGCGCAAATGTTTCGATCATGTATGGGGTCGCGCGTATATGCATTAAATGCATCTAGCAGAAAATAGCTTTGATCTTTTGATCGTTAGTACTTACGAACTAACACTCGGCAAGCTGAGACATGTCACCCGCAATTGCAGAGAAATTACTGTATGAATTGAGGGATTAAAGTCACGAAAGACACAATATTTATTATTGTCATCGTTATAATTGCAAATTAAATAAAATCAAAGACTTAGCTCAATTTTTTTATTTCAGAGTTCAATATTTATATATTATATTACTCAAAAATTACATATCAAAAAAGAAAAATATACATTATATTTTATTCAAATGCAATTGCGAATTAAAAGATTAATAATAATAATAAAATCCACTCTTTTAAAGATATAAAGTGGATATTGAAAATTAAATTAGCTTAAACATTCAAGAATTTTAATTAACAACTTGAATTAGGATTTGAGAATTAATTGAAACTCATCTGCATCAAATTTAACTCCGAAAATTTATACTCTTCTAGGAACTCGAAAATAAATTTACTGGTTTTTGTGTTATAGTCTTGTAACTTCGTAATCTTGTAAATCGCAATTCGTGTGCAAATTGCATTAGCAAGAATTTATCGCAGATTGGTTGCACTGATAACCCCATCCTTTTATCTTGTCAAATAAATTTCGCGCAATGGGAGCATTAGGGCGAGTTCGAACAATGAGCGATCGAAAGAAGCGATATTTTACGAGTGTAACAATGAAAGCCAATAGAGATAATTACATTTTCGGCGATACATGCGATAGACATTGACGATTCTTAGCAAATTAGACGTACAATAGTCAAACAATTATATAGAAATTAGATCACATTACAATATAAAAATTTCTTTTGTTGTCCCCTTTTTTTAAATTTTTAAATATAATATTTTAAATTGTTTTCATATGAAAATTCACATGAGATAATTGCTGAAAAATATTTTCATACAATCTGTTCATATCTCAAAAGAATTAATTATTAAATTTTATTCAGAAATAATGGAATGGTATAATGAAATGGTATAAAATATTAAAAAAGAATTTTCCAGTTTCGAAATTTTGCAAATGTCCGCGAGAAATTGCACATCACGACCTAAATACGCCACAAACGTGCGATTAAAATTGTATGAGTGAAAAATATAGAGCAAACTGTGAACCCACGTGCGTGATTGTGAAATTAAATTTTTTTTTGTAGCCGAGAGATAGATTGTTCATTTTTATTAACAATGCTGCAACTATAATAGAAGTAATTAGTATTTAGAAAATTTTTTATCGTATTTGTCAAATAAAAAATGGCAATATAAAATGAATACAAGTAAAATTTAGATGTAAAATTAAGTTTAACAAATTATGCTAATAGCTACGTGACTGGAGGACAAAGGACTGAAGTAACTCACTTCCGTGTATGCATCGGAAAGTTAAAGATAGGGTTAAAGCCTGTTCTTTTCAATTATTCTGACACTTTCTGCATTTCAAATAACACAAGTGTGTGCTCAGACTTTTGGAGAAAGAGGAAGGAAGCAGAAGAAAGCAGTAATACAATATTGAAAAGAATAGGTCTAATGATTGAAGTCGAATATACATATCTTACAAAAAAAAAATATTGGATGAATCTATTGTTAGATAAATCTTGAGAAGTCTTTTTTGAAGAAGGAATTTCTATGAATGCATAAAACATCTATATGCCTGAAGCATGAAAGGATACATCCTTAAGCTTAATATCATACATTTGATTATGGTTGCATTGAAACCGTGCATAATGACGATCAGTTTCAAAAGACGTATTTCTTAACGCGATCATTTCCTTTCTGAAAATGGTAAAGATTGAGAATAGCAAATTAACCAAGAAATCTGTAGGTGATTTCTCAGGATAACCCACGTTGAAAGAAAACAATTTTCGATTCGAGCGAAACGCTTGTAGGATGACTACTCACTTGGATTAAACACTCGACAATAATAGTAATGAATCGGTCTTTATGGCGCTCGTAAATACGAAGGATGGCCAGTCAATCAGCGTGTGTAGCAAGCGCAAGTGCGTAACTGCACGCACATGAGCGTGCATCGGCATCGGCTGATGTTCCATCGCGGCAATGTATCTTTAGATAACACCGCCGAAGAGTCGACTTTGCAGTCGATGAATCGATATATGGGTCATATCATCATATAATGATACACGCGAAGGATTATGTATACTAGACTTTATAAGCATCTTAACGTTCATTATACTTTCCATATCGAAGTGTAATAATCTAGATATCAGCGTATATTACCACTAATGATAGCATTAAAAACAACTAATCGGATGATCGATAACTGATGTGATATATGATTATGAAATTAAAGAAGTATTAAATCTCAGTTTCACAGAAAATAAAAAATATCAGGAGATATTTTAATCCTGAAACACAATTGGTGTAGTAAACTTTAAGCTTTAAGAAATTATATTTATTTCTTCTCATATTCGACTATGTTGATTAATTTCTTTAGGTATACTTAATGAGTTTCAGAACTTATCTAATATGCCAATATTATATTTACAACTAATGGCAATATTTAAGTTGGTAATATTTAGGTTTTTCGCTTTAGATATTTTTAATCCATCCAAAAGTTAATCCTATAGTTATACTTTATAATGAAATCAGAGAATTTCGAATAATAAATTGTCAATTTATATGCACACAATTGAAAACGAAAATTCAATCACAACGTAAATCAGTCTCCATTATTTACAATGATTTAAGCAAAAATTCTCCTTTGCGGTGTATAAATTTATTTAACATTTAAAATTTGAATGCTACAGAGGAGATCCGTCATCCTGGTTTTCTTTTTGCATATTTTCTCGAGTTTTCAAGTATTGTCAATTTCCTAAAGTACACTTAGCATAAATACAAACAATGTGTTCCGTTTCTATCAAAGTTGAGTTGTACAACATGGCACGTGCAATACTACACTCTTAAAAATAGCGGTGATTATATAATTCTCACTATGTTGATGTTAATATTAACACCAATATGATGTTGATATAAACACCAGAAGTTTGAAATCCATATAATGTTGATGTTAACACCAACATAGTGAAAATTATATGGATACTGTATTGGTGTGGATTAAATCCACACCAATATTTTTTAGAGTATACAGCGTTTTCTTAAGAATCTATATACTTTTCATTATTTTTTTCATCCTTTTTCGCAAATTTATCACTCAATATTTAATATTATTTAGAAAATATGTACATTTTTCTAGAAATTAGATATATTACCTAATTGTCTAGATAGTTTGCATTTAAAATTTTATTAATTTGTTTATGTAAACTATTATATACACAGTTAGAAAAAAATGTGTTGAATTTAAACATAAATCACATGTCCCAAACAGTCCAGTCAAATTTTTGAATTAATTTATACAAAATGAATATGTTAGAAGGTAACACAAATATTATGTAAGAAAATAAAAAACAAAAAAAAAACAAAAAAAGATAACATCAGTTTGTAAACAAACCGTGGAAGTATATATTTTTTTGTCAGAAAATTAACATTTATGATATGTTAAATTAACAAGGATTTTAATCATTTGTCTTAGAATTTATGTTTTAAAACACATTATTTTGATGTTACCTGTTCACTTATTCGTAAATTGTGTCACTTTGTATCACTAAAAATATTGAACATCAATTTCACAAAAAAAATCTTTAAATAACATAATTATATTATGTTAAATTAATACTCAAATATGTTAAAAAATTCAACACAAAAAAACTGTTAACACAAACGTGAGTGGACTGTTTCCAACACAAATACACACATTTTTTTACTGTGTACGTATATATATTACAAAGAAAAATTTGCTCTACTTATAAAATATTTATTTAATAAAATATTCTTTTTTATTTATCCATTCGATGTCTTTATATCTAAAAATATCAAGTGATAAAAGCAATTATTACAATCGGCGTATCACGAGTATTGAAAAGAAAAAAAAGTTAAGCCATGGATCGCAGCTTTCCTCTAAGCCATCGATAACCTGCGGAAGATGCTTTATCTTCGAATAACGGGTGCATCGGAGCGAGGGTTAATGCAGCTTCTTTACAAAGGCTTCTAAGTTATAGACCGTGAATATTTCTTTTGGACTAGCAACTTTTGAAAACTTCCGCGATTTAGATAAGCATCTTGTTAACAAGAAATTTGAATTAATTAACAGCGATTTACAATATCTAAACTTGTATGAATATTATATGAATACTTGAATAATGAACTGATAAATGAACAGAATTCAGTAATCAGAATCAATGTAATTAAATTCTACGAACAAAAGATCGTATAATAATTCGCAGAATAACGTTGCACAATTAACTAAAATAAATAAGTTCAATTAATTTATAATTCCATTACTACAGAGAGAGAGAGAGAGAGAGAGAGAGAGAAAGAGAGAATCTAAACTTTAATTAATTTTTAACCAACATTTACAGGAATAAATTACAGGAAGATTGCGTGAACACTGTCTCTTCGTTAATAAAATTGCCTTTCATACAATTTTTATGAAGAGCTACATATTGCGACGTATTCGGCAATTACTGCACTTTTTCACCAGATAATAAGTACCAGTTGCACGAAATTGTGATGTAGAACCGAGCAGAGATGATATTAATGCGGCCCTGCGATAGAGTTAATTATAACTCAGCAACGAAACCACCATGTTGCCTTGCATATGCGATATACACGAGGAATGGTGGCGCATATGATACGGTGACACGCGTTGTACATAAATGATGGATAAACCGTTGCGAATAGCGAAAAGCATATAAAAAAAATCAACCTTGTCGCGATGCGCTATTTTATAGGACAAATAGCGATTACTCACACCAAGGTCAGTGTTAGACGATTACTGAAAAACTCATTTATTGAATAAAAAATTAAACGCTTTTGCAGCAACGAGGAAAAAACGGCAAAGAGTTGTTCAGTATAGAAAATAATATATTAAAATTATAGTAAAAAAACTGATTAGACATATAAAATGGATGTATAAAAAACAATTTAAAACAGATTTCGCTTGTGAAGTTTTACCAAGAGTAAATCTTACGGGACTTTCGGAACTACGCTACATTTCAGCGCTTCCATTAATTTTTCCACTATAATCTTATGTTTTTTTTATCCATCATGCGATAATTAGAGTCTGGATGCGAAGGTGCTGAATTAATACGCCTCATCAAGAAGCCGCTATAAGTTCGCGTGCTTGCTCGCGCGTGCGGCACTAATTCGCAAAGGCGATACATTCGTGTTTGGAAGGCGTCTGAATCAGCTGAAAGCTGTGGAGTAACCGCAACCGATTTGTATGATCTATGAACGCGTACGATAAAATACACAGTATATTATTCTAGTTAATTAACCGCGAATCATTATTATTAAGCGCACGATGGTACGCTCGTAGAATCGCGTATAATCTCCAGAGCAATGGAAACCGATCTCGACCTATTTTTCCCTTTTTTGTTCTTGGCATTCTTGGCATCGTGAATTTAGCATAAAAAATGAAAGAGAATTATCACACTTTATATCGTAAATATTGCATAATAAAACACATCAAGTTCTATTCAATTATAATTTAAAA
>Ga0157363_1004574_pt1 | contig 12766 bp, 18 predicted proteins | sample AttsexASBM1_FD_111477 | JGI IMG/M metagenome (GOLD analysis project Ga0157363, IMG submission 111477) | Fungus gardens microbial communities from leaf cutter ant in Ribeirão Preto, State of São Paulo, Brazil - Atta sexdens ASBM1 | ecosystem: Host-associated > Fungi > Mycelium > Unclassified ...
GAGTAGAGTATATAGGCCGATTCTAATCCACTATGGGTTAGTGCGTATACGTATATAGTATGCGGTACGCGCGCGCGCGCGCGCGCGTGTGTGTGTGTGTGTGTGTGTGTGTGTGTGTGTGTGTGTGTGTGTGTGTGTGTGTGTGATTATGTATTAAAGGAGAGGAGAGGAACTTCTTATAGGTTCGATGAGATATTCAAGTGATTGATATCTCATAGTAAGGTGTGTTGTCTTCTGGAGAGAAGAGATTGAAGAGTGAGAGGGAGTAGAAAGTTCTGAATTTTGGAAATTATCGAGGATAGGAAAATAGGAGAGGAAAAGGAATTCAAAATTCAAGAAAGAGTCTAGAGAATTTGTATTTCTGGTATTGCTAGGAGAACTATCTCTCGGAAGGAACTATCAACTCGGTTGGCTTGTCGCAGGTAAGATCTATCACAGGGACGTCGGGGGAGCCTTGATGGGGGATCTCGATATTTTTGTTGACAACAAAAATATAGATTCCTAGTGATAGACAAAGACAGTGCGCTCATAAATGGATACAGAAAAGGATTTAACGAGTTCGCGATACCGTAATGTAATCAATCGTTGTCGATACTTAGCCAGAGATGAACATGGCAGATGTGTGCGAGCGTGAAAAAATCACGAGGGAGATCAAGAAGACGAGCGAATCAATCCGTAAGAAACATCGCGCTCTAAGGACCGGTAGAATCGAGGAGGGTATCGCGTTAAACAGACATTTTAAACTTCTTATCGAGCCGCTGCAACTTTTCGTCGACATCCCCGGCGTGCTCGCGACAAAGAGAGAGTCGCGCAATGAAGATGCAACGTCTATTCCTGAACGTGAGAGGAAGGAGGAAGAGGAACATAAGAAGGGAGAAGAAGCGAAAACGTTCAAGCGTTTCACGACTCTGCATAAATCCAATAATCTATCGCACGATAGTGTACAATCGATAATCATCTCATGTCAAAATCATATTGATAATAGAGTCGTTTTCGAAACGACGGTAGATTCACTAGCAACGAAGGTTCAAAATCAGTTGCAAACGTCGGAAGGCCGAGAGGCGTTACGAGCTGGCTTGGGCCCACTGTGTCAAAAGTACGTCGAGACTATCCTGAGAGGAGCGCAAGATAAAACTTAAATCCGCTATTTGCTCATAGGTGGCATTAGTGAGCGTACAAAGCTACCCTGGGCACACAACACACTTTTCTTTATGTGTTTGACATCTGTCAACATTAATCAGTGCATATCAGCAATTTCATACAACAACATACATTTTTTCTTTCGTAATCATGTCTAGTTTTTTGCTAAAAAAAAAAGCTGCGGGAAGCTTTGTTTTTCTGTTTCAATTTGAAGAAATCGGCTGCTGAATCGCATTGAATATTTGGAGAGGCCTATGGCGACAATGTTTTATCGGAAATAACCTGCAGAGATTGGTTTCGCCGGTTCAATGCCAACAATTTTGACCTGAGTGACAAGAAGCGTGAAAATCGGCCCAGGAAGGTTGAGGACTGTCAATTGCAGGCTCTTTTGGACGAGGACGATCGCAAAAAATGCTTGCCGAGCAATTGGGCGTTTCTCAAACAGCCATTTCCATGCGGCTATATGCCATGGAGAAGGTTCAAAAGATCGGAAAATGGGTGCCACATGAACTGAACGATAGGCTGATGGAGCGACGCCAAAACACATGCCAAATTCTGCTTGCCAGACAAAAAAGAAAGTCGTTCCTGCATCGGATTGTGACAGGCGATGAAAAGCGGATCAATTTTCAAAATCCTAAACGCAAGAAATCTTGGGTTGATCCAGCCCAACCATCAACATCTTCCTCAAGACCAAATCGCTTCGGACGGACGCGATGCTGTGCGTTTGGTGGGATCAGGAGGGTGTCATCTATTACGAGCTGTTAAAACCTAGTGAAACTGTTAATACTTACCGCTATCACCAACAACTGATCAAATTGCACCGTGCTCTGCGTGAAAAAAGGCCACATTATCGGAAAAGACATGACAAGCTGATTTTTCTCCACGACAACACATCATCGCACATGTCAACAATAGTCCAATACTACTTGGAGACACTCAACTGGGAAGTGCTACTCCATCCCGCTTACTCATCAGACTTGACATCTTCTGACTATCACCTGTTTTCGTCGATGGGCCACGCGCTTGCTGAGAGGCACTTCGATTCTTACGAAGATGTCCGAAAATGGCTTGATGAGTGGTTTGCCTCGAAAAATGAGGAATTTTTTTGGCGTGGTATACACAAATTGCCCGAAAGATGGGAAAAATGTATAGTTAGCGAGGGCAAGTACTTTGAATAAATTTATTTTTGCTTCCTAGGAAAAAAAATGTGTTTTTCTGGCTAAAAAACAGTGAATTTAAGCTTATACACCTGGTATATAGTATTGTGAAATTTTTTTTTCTATTGTGATCGATGGAACCATTGTTGTTAACAATATTACTTCATATAAATTCTTTCTATTCGCTAATTTTTTTAATTCTATTATTAATTCTAGAAAAGATTATGTCAAGAGGATAACCATTAATTAGAAGAATGTTTATCATGGATTCAATGTTCTTTTTGTGATATTCAGGATATGAAAGAAAAACAATTCTATCATGCTGATTATTACTTTTCTTTTGAATTGGATGGTTCGATTTATAGCTTAGATATCTTCCTGAATTCCTAGGTTCTTTATATATGTCAAATTTGATACCATCATCTAATATCACTCTAACATCAAGGAAATTTATAGAATTGTCATCTATTATAGAATTTGAATTGAGTCATTTCTTATAGAATTTTTAGGATTAATATCTAATTTATTAATGTTGGTTTTAATACAAACTCTATGATTATTTTCTCTTATTTTTGATAATGTTATTCAGTAAATTAAATTTTTCCTTGTTGCAATACTGCTTTAACATTTTCTGGTATTTCAAGATTGCTGACATTGACTATCCATTCGTTATTTATATTATCTAATTTAAAATTATCATTAAAATTAAGTGAATTTATATTAATGTGATACACTGTTTCATGATTTGAAATGTTAATATCTTGCGAAACTTTTTTAATATTTGAAGGAATAAATTTTGAGTTAATATTAGTAGATTTCGATCATAATAAATTGAAATTTATAAGTTTTATTTTTTGTTTTCTTTGTTGAGCTGTAATTGTTCGGTTTGTAATTTTTTGTTTATTCTAAAACTCTCTTTCAACCATGATTTATTGAAATTAAATTTCTGTCAACTAAGAAATGAAAGAGACACACGTTCAGGCAACGAAACGGAAATTAATCTATGATGATTGAAAAGTTCGTTTTTTGTGTGAAATAGCAATTTATTCGCATCTTGTAACTCTAATGTTATAGTTTTATAAATGGAATTATGTTTTAATGTATTCATTTTGTACTCCGATGAACACGAATGCATATTATATTTATAATGAACAATTCCTTGTAGAATTATTCCTTGTTTCAGAATTAATTTTTCTTTTAGACATGTTTTCAAAAAATAAATTTTAAGTAATTACATAAATATATAAAAATATAAATAAGGACTCTCAATCTTAAAAACAATAATTAGAACTTTAGAATAAGGCTAATGAGAGACTAACGCTGATCTAAGAGCGAAAAGTTAGAAAGTGTAGATAATACTCAAGTGTTGGCGGTTGTTTTCATTTATTATATCGATGTTTCGGTTCATTTTGAAGTCATCTTCAGCGAAAAAGTAGAATATAATGCCTCGATAAAAGTAAGTCACTCGCAGATTGGCAGAAATGCAGTAATCAATACGCTGTATAAATTATTAAATATCATTTTACTGTTAGTTCAATAATTAAAAATCAGTAATACTCGTGTAACTCATCTCACGGAAACACAAAGAAGTTCACAAACATTAATTCACAATTTTCATGAGATATAAATTAACACAAATCATTCCTCGGATTAATATCGTGTCAGTTCATCTTAATGTTATGATCCAAATAGGTCATATCCAAAATCTAGATGGGCTGCAGATTTTCTGCAGACCAACAGTTAAATCATTACAAAGTAAGTCACTTTTGATTACAAAACAGGTGACTTTAATTTAATGCAATTACGTATTAATTCGGCCTAATTTGTGAACATAAAAGCGTAACCCTCGAGCACTTCGGGGCCGTTCCGAAAGTCACGAAGACACACGACTACTGTGAGAATCTCCGTTACTGTGAGCACTACTGCGAAACGTCGTAAAATTGTAACACATCGAGTACTCGTAAGTGGAAATAAAATTTATTACACCACGAACGCTGGCCTATATTAATTGGAGGACCTTAAGCCCTTACCAAACACCGCCACGTTCAATCTGTGATTCCGCCATGAGCGGCACGTCGTACTTTGACAATACAACTGGTTAACGGCTGATCCGTAAATTCTATAAACAGTGCTCAGAGCGGCATCCTTGCACCCTGAGCAGTACAATTGACGTGTTGTTTGAAATTGGACGTTATAAAGTAATAAGGGGACTTATAAACAAGCAATGACAATAAATAATAATAAGAGAGTCAACCTATAACTATTTTAAATCTCAATATTGTTTTAACGTGTCTAATAAGAATAATGCAAGTATTCTATGTTTGTTTTTAAATTAAGTCCATTCTTCTGCATGTATATATGAAGCATTTTCGAATTTAAACATTTATTGAAAAATCTTTCTTTATCAAAAATTTGGAAATTCTCCCAATTAAATTCATGATTAAAACCAAGTCGATAGTCTGTGTGATTGGTTCTTGTTATTGCTATTGGTTGCTTAGATATTCTCGTGGATAATTTTCGACTGTTTGACCAACATACGACGCGTTGCATTCTTTACAAAGGATTTTATACACAAAATTTATATTGAAAAATTTTGGGAGAGTGTTCTTCTGTATTTTTATGAATTTATTAAGCTTATTCAAACTGAAGAAGGATAATTTCACGTTAATGAATATCTTCATAATAGTAAAAAATTTTTCGTACATCGATGAAATATAAAGTGAACGAACCATGGTGGACGTTCTTCGTTAGTAGTATCGCTATCAACACTATTCCCTTTCGTTCGTAGTTTGTGGAATAACATTTTTAAACGTGAATTGATGGTATTAAAAATAAAATCAATCGGATAGTCATTATTTAATAAGGTATTGACTATAAACTTCATGTTCTTGTAATGAAATTTCGGGCTTGAAAACTATGAGCCTTACATTCATATTTTGTCTCATTAATTTGATACATTTTAGTAGGAGACATACTTTAATGCCAAAATATATTCTGATAAAATCGAAAAATGGTAATGTTGAATGCAAGTTTGTGCCCGTGTAATAAATAATAAACAATAAATGTTAATGTGTGATCAAAATTTAAAAACTCGCTAACAATATCTTGCGTTCGGTGTATGTTTGATGTATGTTTGGTGTATGTTCTTTATCTTTCCGGCACAAACATGCGTTCAACATTACCATTTTTCGAGTTTATCAAAATATATTTTGAAAATGTTAAAATAGTATTGCAACTAGGATAAAAATTTATCAAATAATACTATCAATAATGAGAAAATAATCACAGAGTTTATATGATAAAGCACATTGAAACTAACATTAATAAATTAGATATTAATACTAAAAATTCTATAAGAAATAACTCAATTCAAATTCTAAATAAAATTAAATATGATAATCAGGTTAATAATACAGAAAACAATACAGTAGATATAGTAGGCGGGTTCTAATCCATGGGTCTAGAGGAGAGCGCGGGACGCGGGGGTACTCGTAGGCGCGGGAGGGAAGGCGCGGGGAATGCTGGTAGACGCGGGGAAGGAGGGAAGGCCGCGGTCGGCTACATCGCTGTTTATATAAACATAGGACCCCAGTCGATGGATTACATAAACATGACGTTTCGATGTGCCTTTCATATTTTTCACCGCTATCCTCCCAAACATTTCACGTGACATTTTTTTTCTCGACCGCCGCCGCCGCCACCGCCGCTGCCGCCGCCTCGGACTCCGCGTTCACTCCAAAATGTGTTTTTGAGCCGCTGCTGCTGCAAACCCCGCGTTCACCCCAAAAATGCGTTTCGGGCCGCCGCCGCAGACTCCGCGTTCACTCCAAAATGTGTCACGATACTATAATGCGAACAAGATGTTTTGTCTAGGTGACACATCATTAATGTGTTTTCACAGTTTTTTTTTCAAAGTCAGAAGCATCGATAAAGATATTTATCTAGGAAGAACCATGAGATTGGTGACATGTCGCGATGCGTTAAGAGAAAAGCCGTCGATAACGATATTTTTTTTCTAAAAAGAGATCAGTGACACGTTGTCACTGCGACCCAATAGGGATGATAGATAATGAGACAAAGAAGTCACAAATGGAATATATAATGGATTATAAGCGCACCTCAGTTAGTGCCTTAAAGATTACCGAATCGCAATAAGTATAATGCGAAAAGTATGATTGACCGTCGTGCAGACATTGAGGGCATGGATGTGAATGCAGACAAGTTATTTGAAGCAATGGAAAGAATTTGGGGACATAATGGACGATATAGAAATCAAGAATATCAGAAACGTTGAGAAAATAACTAACGTAGCCGAGTATATTAGAAACGTGGATCCGGAACAGTTCGCGAATATCAGAGACGAGTTCGAAATGCTTGATGAAATGGAAGTAGAATATAATGGACCAAGAGTCATCTGACGAAGAAATGCTATCCGACGATAGTGGATGTGCTAGTGATATGAGCAAGTATGAAATCGATCGCGTAGAAAAATTTGTACAACCTTCAGAAATCCGTACGTTGAATGCTCGTACTAAGCTGTGATCTACAATTATTATACAACGGATAGTGCTTTAACTGTATGCACAGCATGCATGATTCGTATAGGTGATATTAACGATGTAGGAATGTATCACGTCAGGGAGCATGAGACTGGTTCTTTTGGTAGGCTAGACGGCAAATCGTGCACGAATTGCAGAAAACCTTTGTACAGTATATTCTCGTGCAACATGTGCCCACTCTGCACATTGAAAAAAAAACTATTGTGAACAGAATTGGAAAATATGTGGGAAGACTATAATATAGATGATGTGCTGTATGTTCTCGATAATCCGCAAAAAAGAAACACAGATGTGCGAATATCACCGGTGCAATTCCTACGCGATCGAGAATTAGATATACGTGATGAGAAACATGGAATAGTTATTAAAGAGCTCGTTTCTGACTGGTCTTTACTCGCACGACAGAAAGTGTACCCATGGTTACGAGACAAATGTTACGAGGACGATGAGTATGAAAAGAGACATTGATGGAAATAGAAATGTCAATGTAATAAAGGACGATTATTATTGGGCGAAGAAAATCGCAGATAAGAGTCAAGGTTCGTGCATGTGCATTAAGATTCCCGCGAGTAATGAGTGTGTCGAACTGTTGATTATTGACAATATATGGATGGAGTTTCGTGATCACGAGCATTAAAACTTTTTGTTTTTTTCAATAGATGCGACGAACAATGCTTTGAGTGCGAACAGTGCACTTTCGCAAACAAACATAATGAAAAGGTATTAGAACGATATTCTAGATATGTCACGATATTGCAATGTGTGTGAACGAATCACGTGCAAGTGCTCCGTGAAAGAGTGCGACGAGATCTAAAAATTGTGAAAAGACATGGAAAATCATGAGCGAGTGAAACGCAAATTGTTGAAGTAGTGCGGCCAGGTCGCTACTCTGGTGGAGCGTTTCGCGTGGCTGCAACGATGCGACGAATGCATCAAGCAGCTCGAAGAACTTTGTCGTGCCAAGCGTCCGCGCTTCGCCATTGGACACAGACAATCCGCGGTGGCGAGGATCGCGCGACTCGCGGGTGCAAAGTCGCAATTGAAGCGACGTTTCGTGCACAATGGTGGCGAGTACGCGAGTGGCGAGTACGCGAGTAGAATGAACGATCTCTTGTCTGGCGAGAAATCGACGCCGCATTCGAGAGTCGTATATTAATAGGTGCGGTGATAAACTCTAATCATATCGAGGCGCGGCGGTTTTTAGAAGACGCTACCAGTGTAGTTCTAGAGCGAGTGCGAGACGCGAAAGACACGGTAGTGTAAAAGTAAACACCGCATTCAACAGTAAGTTCGCGACGAAGGATAAACATGCTAATAAGAGCATAATTACAAAGAACAGCGAGATATACTGATATACCGATTTACGCGAGTGTTACGAGCAGCACGAGCCTATCCTAGAAGAGTTCCAGGAACGCGACAGCGGGTGGGCATTGTTACGTATATTGAATTTGACTATCAATGTGAACAAACTAAATCCCCTGCGCGCGGGATGTCACATCGAAGTGCCACAAGAAATAGCGACGAAACGAGCGGTAATCAGTGTTCGTACGACAATGCGTGTTTCGCATGGTCGGTGGTCGCCGCTCACTCAGCTGAAAAGTATACAGAGCGGGAATCGTCCTATCCGCATTACATGACAGTGTTGAATCTCACGGATATCGAATTTCCAATAACGAATTTCAAAGACATTTCTAAATTAGAACGGTTGAACATGATGTCGATCAACGTGTATGGCATCAAAAATAAACAAATCTTTCCTCTGCGGCTCACCCATGACAAAAAGGAGAAGCACGTCAATTTCCTGTATCTACAAGATTCACGCAACGACAACCTTGGTCACTTTGTGTAGATCAAGAACCTGTCGCGTCTCATGAGTTCGCGAATTACTAGGAAAAAGAACAAGAAGTTTTCCTGTATAATAAGAAAAGCCAATAAAAAAAAACAGTAAAAAAGAAATAGTGAAAAATGATTTCTCTATTATTTACAGGTGCCTCCATTACTTCAATTCGTGCGAAAAATTGCAATTGCACGAAGTGGACTGCCAGAAAATCAACGACTGCGCCATCCGACTACCGAGGAGGACAAGTGGCTCGAATTTGGAAACCATTGCAATAAGGTCCCATTCACCGATCTGAAGTACGTCCTACGTAAGACAGAATCCGACAAGGAAGATGCGTACGCGTATCAGCAGCATGAAGCGCTTAGCATAGGCTATTACGTACGATGCATGTATGACAACACATTATTGTCGTATTACTTCCATCGCGATGAAGGTTGTATAACGTGGTTCGCGCAACAATTCAACGATTTGGTACATCACGTGAAAAATATTGTATCCGCCAACGTGCCCATGGAAACGTTGTCTAAACAGCAATGGGAGGCATACTGTAGCGCGACGCGTCACATCTACGAGAAACCATTTGCATCAGACGATACGCGAGTCCACGATCATTGTCATCTCACCGGTAGATACCGCGATCCAGCGCATTCAAATTATAACTTAAATTATAAAAATTCGTTCAATATTCCGATCGTATTTCACAATTTATCGGGCTATGATGCCCATTTTATAATTAAGGAAATTACTACGTACGATGGATATGTAGACGTACTACCGATAACGAAGGAAAAATATATTTCATTCACTAAACATGACACCAAAGATAAAAATGAAAAAGAATTTTCAGAAAAAAATGGTGTAAAATTAAGATTCATTGATTCTTTCAAATTTCTAAATGCAAGCCTCGATAAATTAGCGTCGTACCTTGACGAAGATAAATTAAAAATTGTACGTTCCGAATTTTGCAAGCTCAGCGCGGAGGATTTCGATATTCTCACACGAAAAGGTGTCTTTCCGTATGAGTACATTGACTGCGTCAAAAAATTACAGGACACTCGCTTACCACCGCGCGAATTATTTTTCAGTTCGTTGATAGGCGATACCGTGTCCGAGAGCGATTACGCTCATGCTGTGAACGTATGACAGCGATTCTCCATCCGAACGCTCGGCGAGTACAGTGATTTGTACTTGAAAACTGATGTCTTATTATTAGCCGACATTTTCGAAAATTTCCGCAATAGTTGCATCTCAAGTTACTGTCTCGATCCCGCGTATTATTATACATAGCCAGGTTTCACGTGGGACGCCACGTGCTGAAACATACGCATGTAAGATTTGAGTTGCTCACTGACATGATATGATCATCGAGTGCAGTATACGCGGCGGTCTTAGTCAATGTTCCAGCAGATACGCACAGGCAACAAGTACATGCGTTCGCAGCATGCGTTCATTCAGAGAGGAGGATTACTCCCTCTTCGATTCTAGAAGTTCTATCATATACGTCGCAATTTACGCGGATGCAATCAGCGATATCTGCTTGTAATGGTTGAAAAAAAATGTACTTCGCTAAAGACAGCAACGCATCATATGAAACGAAGAAGGACTGCAGAAACATGTAAGTTTTAACGTTTTATATACAAAAGAAATGTTGTTTAACATTACATACGTACAGCATGGAATATCGCGCAGTGTGTTTATTAAGACGTTATGATCTGACGGCTACGGGCTACAAGTATTTGGAAATTGAATCAACGTTGGTCCACCGAATTACATGGAGATCGCCCTGGGAGATCATCGCGGACACGAACTGTCGCTATCTCTCGAAACGTGGAAGGGCCTCTACGAGCAGCAATGGAATATTTACAAGATGCTACGAAACAAATATAAAGATAATTTTATAAGCATTGGACCGCTAACCGTTTGTACGCTGAATAATACTACGTCTCGATTCTTCATCCGTACGCATTATGATGATGGAAACAACGCTACATATGTTTGAGTTTGACGGATGTATCGACGTAATGTTCGATTAGCCCAACTCGTCGATACAGTTGATGCTAAGTATACGCGATTCTCCAACATCGCGTCTGAGAACGCTATACGTGATAGCAACATTTTCAATGGACATCAGCTCGTCGATTGCGAACTATTGGCTTTAGCTTTTAATACATACAAAAAAGAAACTATGTAATAACATGTGAATAAAAAATTATTTCGTTCCCATTACTATATATGTATTACTATACTTTCTTTACTTCCCATCCATTTACCCATCCATTCATCCTATACCTCGACACGTCATCGTACTCCGTTTAGATAAATAACAGTCATGCTTGTTTTTACTTTGTCGTATCACGAATCATACGTATGTACGCATTTACGCATGTATGTATATATATATATATATATGAACGTATGTACGTATATATGTATGAACGTATATGTATGAACGTATATATCTTTCCACGTAAGAAAAAAGAAAAGGAATTATAGATGTAAAAATAATGCAGCGTGAACTTTCAGCAATTCGATGGCGCAAATAATCGCGGCTACTATCTATTAAGCTACTCTTATAAAGCGATACTTTTCTCGTGATGGTACTTATGATTTAAATTGTTTTATATACAACTGTCGCCTAAAAATAAATCCTAGACTGGCTCGCTGCGGCGAAGGTTGATTCTCAGCTTTTGCCCTGCTTTGTCCGCGCGTAATCGGTTGTTATTACATTATCATTTTTGGAAAGTGTGACCGGCTTCAAATGCGCAATTGAGTTTATGTTACTCTTTTTCGAATTCTACACATTGTTTTTGTTGCTCATCATAAGCGACATTTTCGATTCTGGCTGTATCGACTCTGTGTTAGAGTCAGAGCCATTCAGACAAAAAAGAAGTTAACAAATATGGATGATAAAAAGAAAAACAATAAAGTTGAGAAGACTACTTCCTCCTCCTCCTCCTCCTTCTCAGTTCAAAGTGATACAGTTATTATCGATATCACTCAATTACATGTTAATCAATTACATTTATTCCGTCGCATCATCGAGATTGCCGATGAGCTGATTGTGCATGACCTTACATGAGTGCGTGTAAACATAATTGAACTCACCTTTCTCATCGACAATCTCGATGATGTGATTGAGAAAGAGAAAATGGAAGAGGAAGAGGAAGTGGAAGAAAAAGTAGAGAAAGTGGAAGAAAAGATAGAAGAAGAGAGCGCCTTGACGGGTTGGAGGAGGAGGAGGAGGAAAAAAAGAAGAAGGAGGAGAAAAAGGTAGAAGAGGAAAACGCCTTAGTGGATCTAGAGGATCCTTCTCCTTCTTTTCCTCTGGAATATCCTGAAGAGGAGATATTATTTGCAATAATAATAAATCAACTTAATTTTATCTATCTCCTCAGCGCCCTGACAATCGAGCAGGAGAATGAGGAAGAGGAAGAGAAATAAAAATTCTGCGGTGGAGGAGGAGGAGGAGGAAAAGGAGAAGGAGAAGGAAAAGATAGAAGAGAAGAACGCCTTGACAATTGGGTTGGAGGAGGAGGAAGAGGAGGAAAAGGAGAAGGAAGAGGAAAAGAAGGAATAATATTGATTTAGAGGGTGAGGTGAAGGGTGTGCACAAGATAAAAAATATTTTATTATATATATATATTTTTTTAAAACGTGTTCATTTTATTATATATATATTTATATATATTTATTATATATATATATTTTTTCTTTTTTTTCTTTAAAAACTTGTTCGCATTAGTACCGCATTTTGGGATAGACGCGGAGTCTGCGGCGGCAGGGACGGCGATCGCGACGGCGGCGACAGCGGCGGTGGCGGCGGCGATCACTACGGCGGTGGCAGCGATGGCGGCGGCAGCGACGCTGACGGCGGCGGCGGCGGCCCAAAAACGCATTTTGGAGTGGAGATGGGATCCGTGGCGACGGCGGATGAAAAAAATACAGAACGCATAACGAAATGTCTTCATGTTTACGTAATCCATCAACCGGAGATCCTATGTTTATGTAAACAGTGATAGCGCTGGTGCCTTCTCGCATCTACCAGTACCCGCGCCTCCCCCCCCCCCCCC
>Ga0157363_1004575_pt1 | contig 12765 bp, 6 predicted proteins | sample AttsexASBM1_FD_111477 | JGI IMG/M metagenome (GOLD analysis project Ga0157363, IMG submission 111477) | Fungus gardens microbial communities from leaf cutter ant in Ribeirão Preto, State of São Paulo, Brazil - Atta sexdens ASBM1 | ecosystem: Host-associated > Fungi > Mycelium > Unclassified ...
AAGATCAGAGTCAAACGCAAGAGGAGCTTGCAGAATCATTGGGGATAACTCAATAAGCGTTTCTGTACGATTGAGAGCCATGGGAATGATGGGGATGAAAAACAAGGAAATTGGATGCCTTACGAACTGAAATCGAAAGGCGATTTTTCACTTGCGATTAGCTGATTCAAAGACAACAAAGAAAAAGTTTTTTGCATCGGATTGTAACTGGAGATGAGAAGTGGATATTCTATGACAACCCCAAGAAAAAATACTACGCTAAGTCCGGTCAATCATTGCCATCGACCTCAACATCAATACGGCCGAATGATTCGAAGATCATCCTCTGTATCTGGTGAGACCAAAAGGGTCTTATTTACTATGAGTTGCTGAAATCTGGCGATTCCATTACGGGCGATCGGTATCGACTACAATTGATTCGTTTGAGCCGTGCATTGCGAGAAAAACGGAATACGAGCAAAGACATGATAAAGTTATTTTTCTTCATGACAACGCTCGGCTTCATATCACTAAAGTCATAAAAAAATATTTGAAAACGCTCAAATGGGATGTTTTACCGCACCGCCGTATTCTCCGGACATTGCTCCTTCTAATTACTGGTTGTTCCGAAGGATGCAGCAAGTCACCGGTTCACTTCTTTCGCAGAAATTGAAAATTAGTTCCAAAATTGAATCGCCTCCAAAGACGAGTCATTTTTTCGAGATGGAATTCGAAAATTGCCTGAGAGATGGGAAAAAGTTGTAGGCAGCGATGAACAATACTTTAATTGATCTGTTCATTCATTTTGTTTTGAAATAAATGCACAAAAAAACGGACCAAACTAATTTGTAAATATATAAATATTTTTATATTTATATATTATTAAATATTTTTATATTTTTGGTAATATTTTAAAATATAACACATTTTTAAGCAATTCTACAATAAAAATATTTTATTAAAAATTTAATTGAAAATGAACAATCTAGTTAAATTAGTAGATTCCGATCAATCAGAATTCTATTCATCTTAATTTCACATCTGATTATCTTGACCAGAATTATAATAGATTTAATTATAAAATTTCAATTTGTCCATTTTTTTCATTAAAACTTTAATGCAACTAGATTTTTTTCGTATTAAATTTGGGATCATCTATAATATATTGGATTGTCCGGAAAGTTCGTGCCGCAAAAGATTTAAATTTAATAAATGAAATTAAAAATTTAAATCTTCTGCGTTTCAATTTTCCTTTAAAATCGGCACTTATTTTCCGGACAACTCAATACATATATAAATACCTACATAGTCATAAAATTTAGTTATTTAGTTATTAAATATTTAAAATATTTAAGAGAATAATTGTATAATATTGTATAATTGAAAAAATTTATATAATAAAATAATATAAATAATGTTAAAGTATAAATAAATGATTTATTATATATTTTTATTATTTTAATATTATATATACTTTTATCTCATAATATATATATTTTATTCTTTATGTAATAAATACATTAATGTATTGATTAATATATACATACATTGCTATTGTATATATATTACTTTTAATTATGTCACAAAATTTTATATATCTCGAGATTCAAATAAATTTAGTTTTTCATCATGAATTGCACAGCAAGTGGCTTATGTAAATGCGGGAGGGAGCATCATTAATCTCAAAAACAATTTAAGATGGAATTATGGAAGTGATGCCGGACGAGAGTGTTACGTCTCTCTGAACATAACGCAGAAAAACAATCCGGCATTTTTCCGTCGCTATTCGGGCAAAACTTGCGACATATAGCGTTTTCAATCAACGCCACGCGCTACGATTCTGATTTACGATGTATATAGTACGTATTACAGAAACGTCACGGAGGAGACCTGTGTGCTTGACGACGGCACCTCTCGGTGCTCGGAGCAGGCGAGTAAGCCGCTGCGCAAACGCGCACCGCCGAGCCGCACGCCTCTATAAATAGTGGCGGTGAAAGTTTCCACAGACAGTACTCTGCACGCGATCGATCAGAGAGTTTCGTAGCGTTTATCATTACGAGGTACGAGACATATCGCGCTTTTCGAAAAAAATTCCCTTTCATTTTCGCCGACGCAGCTTCGATATCGTACAGAGATCTCGCACACGGGAAAACGTTCAGCGACCTTCCACGGTAATTAGCAAAGTCGTCGTCAAGGCAAACGAGAGAGAAGGAAAGAGGATAAGAAATAAAAAGCAAGCAAGAGCAAGCAGGAGCAGGAAGAAGCCAGGATGCCGGCCGACATATCTCACTCCAACTTCCTGCGGTACAACCAGTCGAGTCAAAAGAATTCGAATGTGGACTCTTGCTGGAACACCGAGAATATGAGTGGTTACATGACCTTGATCGGGCCAAACGGTCATCGACAGCGTGTGCAGGTGAAGGTCTATCGGACCAGCGTGGAGCACTTCGCCGTCATCTATCCGCAGAAGAAGATATGCCAGCCTCTCGGTGTGCTGAATCTGAGGAACACGACGGTAGAGCGTTACGAAGACGAGGGTTTTCTCGTGAGGCAGAAGGGCGGCGATCTGCCGATCGCTCTGACCTTCCTCATGGAGAAGAGGAGCGAATTGGATTACTGGATTCTCGCATTCACTGCTAGGACCAGCCCGCTGGTGCATCACAGCAGTCTGCCAATCGTCGAGGAGGAAGAGATCTAAAGCAGATCTCCATAGTATCGCAGTTATGCGTCGTGTCAGCCGTGTCTGCGCGGCGGACGGCCGAAAGCCAAGTCAAGTAAGTCCGAGGAGAGGAGGATCGTCATCGGTTCTCTTTATCGCGAGGACTGCTCGAGGATTATATCCCTCGGATACGAGGATTCTCGTAGGAGGGCATGAGAGACATCACCGTGTGCAAATCCTGGCGAATTACAAGTGTGGAGATGCACCGGTGCGTTTGTATTCTTTTCTTTCTCCAGAAATGTGCTCTTCCGGGCTGCTCCGTGTGCTAGAACCGGCACGAAGCCGGTAGACCTTGAAAGGAACCTGACGCTTGAAAGGCCAGGTCTAAATCCGATCGGATTGGTCAGATTCGCGAGTGTCCGGGCCAAGAAACAATCGATCAAGAGATCCCGAGGGAATCCGCTTGGACTCTTGGCTATTATCATTATTGCGCACGTTGACCACCACATTCGAGTGACGGTCGTGTCGAGAAGCCATGTTGGCATTAAATCCTAGCAGCCAGCATCATCGATCGCAGCCAGCTGTGACCAATCCCGGCGTACGTTCCAACCAGAGCTGGAGCGCTATGAGGAGCAGCGGAGGAAGAGGAGAAAGAGGAGGGAAAAGAGAGAGGAAGATGGAGAAGGAGGAGGCAGGAAGAAGGATGATGGAGTAGGAAGAGAAGACCAGGAACAACCGGCATTTTTCCTGCGGGGACTGCCATCATGTCGTCGCCACGGTCGTCATCGTCGTCGCCATCGTCGACAGCACCTCTTTCGCGGAAAACAACCGTTAACTTCGACCCGGCAACCGCCATGTTCCCGATCTGCACCCGACCGGCTAGCAGGATGCCATGGCCTTTCCTGCGAAGCCTCGAGACGGCAGTCTCCGGGGTGTCAGGGACCGCGAAGGGAGCGCCTCCGTTTCCTTTCGTTCGCGCTTCGCTTCCCCCGAGCGCCTTGACGAAGAGGCCTTGGGAACACCCAATTATTATCTGCAACCGGATCGAGAGACTCGGATCTGATCTTGTTGAATGTTTAATGAGCGCCGGCCACGTTTCCTTCCTGTGCGCGTTCACGACCCCGTGGCGGTGCCCTTTTTTCCGAACGGAAACACCAATATAAGATATAATTTGTACTATGAATAATGTATCATTGGTTCCCTTTTAAAAATGCGTCGATAATTTAAAATTTGATTTTAATCGCATTTTCACGCGATCTCTTTTGAGGCGGATCCGTTATCAAATGATTTCGAAGAACGAAGGCGATCGATATTTATTAATATGAGATCAGAGTTTAAGTTTTTGACCATCGACAAATAACTTTGACTTTGTAATCATCTATTTGATTTTCAAAGAAAATATAAAAATTCGAATATCCAAAAAAAAAATTATATAAACATTTATAATTAATAAATATAATTCTTCCGATATTTGATTTATAGCAAGAATATTTTTTGAGAAAGTCTTAATGCTAATGAACGGTTAGGCTAAGAAAAATTACGTTTAGATTTGAAGAACTACAAGAGTAATTTGAGATTTGAAGAACTACTAGGGAATATAATCTTTGAATTTGCGAAAACGCAAATGGACGACGTCTTAGGGGAATTGTTTCGTAAAGCTGTTAGTAAAATCGATGTAGCCTCTGTGTTGTCACAATTACCCGTCGTCATGAGATAATATTTACGATTGTCTGTGATATTACGTAGGCGATGACGCTGTCATTGCGATAGGCAAATATCTATAATTAACGTAGAATAGCGAATCGTTCGCGAGCCGCTGCGAGTCGAATCTACTCCAAGGATTTCTTTATATATGAATTATGTCCAAAAGAATAAATAAATCTAAGATTAAAATTAATCTACATTGAAAGAAACGGACCTTTGATAAAAATAACGCCGAACTTAAACATACCGATATGAAATGACTGTAACAAAATCCTCCAACGAGGACAGAGATGGAAGTCTGAATACAGAAATCAAATTACAATCTCTCGTTACGTTCAATTCTAGTTTTTCCTTATATCGATCTAACACTCCATTATATTCGCTCGACCCACGCAGATTCCGAAATTTATTCTTTGAAGGTGAAAAGTTCAACGAGATTTTGAGTACGATCTTTGTAAATAATAGCTAGATGATGAATGTGTGATTACACAAAATTACGAGTATTATACCGATTTCCTTGTTATAATTTCCTATTAGATTTACCCATAACCTACTCTAGATAATCTTTTGAACTTTTTATAAGAGCATGACCATTGAGCTACTTCCAAGTTCTTTCGTTTAGTCTGATTTTCCCTGACTAGGATCCATAATAATATGCGTGAAAAACAATGCAATTACATATACATTTAAACACACGTATATACACATATACATATATATATATATATATATATATATATATATATATACACACGTACGAGATTACATTACAGAGATTACAGCTCTGTACTACGAAAATAAATGTATAGTCAATGTGTCTTCAGATTGTTTTGTTAAATACCTTGCACACCTATTCTTTATATCTTACAGATATTCTTTTTCATATAATATATATTTTTTAAAATTAATTATACATATAAATTTATTTAAATATATTTGTCAAACTTCATTAAAATGATAAAATGATTAAAAAAATTTATGAAATTGATAGTATTTCAAGAAAATTTTAATTATAATGTTAGTATCTCAATAACTTGATTTATTTTTTTTATTAGACCCATATAATTTCAATATCTAAATGGTCATTAACGATGGACATGAACTGTAACCGAGAATCCAGTCAATCGTAACTATCCTATGAAAGGCAAAAGAAAACCTTTCGGTCATTGTGCTACCGTGCACACCATGCGATTCCTGTTCTAGAACCGGCTTGGTAACGTTATATTTCCGGCTTGCATTAAGCAGGTTTTATGACTATGGAAAATAAAAGATATCATAGTATCAATGTTACTCAGTCTTACTCGAAGTACCTTTTTGCATTGAAATAAGCGGAATATCCATGACAGCGTAAATGAAAATGTTTTTTACTTATTTACGAGTTTTAATCGTTTCTATAAATAAAGTTTTCGCAACGATACGTTTAACAAAAAAATATTTAGTTTTAAATCGATAAATATATAAAACTAGCATTTTTATATACGCATTTTTATAATACATTGCATACAATAATTACATTAATATATTAATGTAAGTATATATTTTTGGAATTTTTGTAATTATTAAATGTCTTCATATTTATAAGATGAAATAATTAGTTAAAATATTTATTTCTGCTTTTTATTTTTATTCCCGATCTTGCATTATATATTTAAAAATTCAATTACAAAAATTATTATATAATGTTGTTTATTTTCTTTATTTAATTAACATGGAGTTGATATTTTTCCATTCTCTCTCTCTCTCTCTCTCAAGCATATTATTTATAACTTCTAAAACATGTATTTTTGTTTTAACTATATTTTGACCAATGATAAATCACGCGATCGTGTAACGTATGTAACATTACATAAATATTATTGCTACTTCTTTGTTTCGGCGTATGTTTTTTCATACAAATTGCATGTGAACACATATGACATTCGCAAAAATAATTTATTATTGTTGTCGAACAAAATCACGCGATTGAAAAACATAATCATGTCAGAACTTTTACTCGATCTTGCATAAATGATAAATAACTATGTTCATCGGTAAATATTATATATATACTCATATATATATATATATATATATATATATAATATTTTAAAATTATTTTTTTTAATATAATTATTTTTAAAAATAATATCTTGAGGAACATTTGCTGAATCCCATTCCAGCGTATTTCTAAAGGGACGAGTGTGTCTTCCCTTTGTACAAGATGCCAACGGTTTCTGCGCATCTGCGTTGCTTTAGAATCGGAAGGTAAAACCGCTATTATATCTCGTGCACCAAAATATATATCACATTGCACCCTTCAGAGGTATAATAAATCCATTATGTGAGGGAATCTACGTCTACCTAAGGGGAGCGCGCTGACTAACAGGTCGACATACGTAATAATCGGAGAATTATAAATTTTTATGATTTAGCATGTTTCTGAGAAATGTAATTCGGTTTTCATGAATTTATTTTGAAAAATTTTGCTCACAAAAATATATAGAAAAATTGTAGTTTTAAAGATAGTATAAAGTTACATTTTATTTATCACAAAATATCTTCTTTTTATTTGAGTTCAAAATTTTAGCTTCATAATCGTTTAAAGTAGCATTAATTTAATCATCCATTATAATAATTCATATTTCATATAAATGATTTCAAGTAATATTAAATCATTTTACCTTGTGAGAGATTTTCTAACTTGGATATTAATTGACGCCTAACCTCAGAATCTCTAAAATTATTACGCAGAGAAAGAACAGGAAGTGAGATTCCTGAATATATTTCTCAGCTATCTAGAAAAGTGTTTCGTGCGAAGGTAGAATTGTATGATCGTGGGAATTCGTATCACCCACAATGAGTTCGTAATGACTAAGAAAAATCACCAGGTTGAACGTCTTGACAGTGAGTGTGTGTTTTTGGCATATAGATTTCTTCCATAGGATGGGAATAAATTACGTAAATATAAATTAAAAAATAAAAATTGTAACTGCGAATACAATTTGTTATAGAAACAAAATAAACAGCTGCACGATGTGATATATCTCTTTCTTGAACGCACACATTAAGCAGAGTGTTTTGTGAATTAATCCCGACAAACACGAAGTTTTATACTCGATATAAACAAATACAGCTCGATATAAACAAAGATAAATTTTGCGCAGGTTGAACGTGACATATATTTAAGAAATGAGATAAATAAATTGAAATATGACGGGAATCATATACGAATACAATAAAAAATGACACCGCGAAATATAAGTATTGGGTTGTCCGGAAAATTCGTACCGATTTTGAAGGAAAATTGAAACGCAAAAGATTTAAATTTTAGTATACATTTATTAAATTTAAATCTTTTGCGGCATGAACTTTCCGGACAACCCAATACTTGTATATATATTTTTTATATTTTTAATAAATATTTTTTTATTAATTTTTAAAGATGTTTTTCTCAAAATATCATATAAACTTATAAAATAATTTTGACTTAATTTTTATTTTTTCATAAAGAATTATTTCATTTATTATTTATTTTGTCATAAAAAGATAAATGGATTAACTATAATTTACATCGGAAAAACATTATATTACAAAAGCTCGTATTTGTATGCTTTGTTTTACCATTCAGTAAAAACTAAATCGTCTGAGCGTAGTTCTGTTTATCGAACAGCTAAATTGAAAAAGTTTGATACGAACTTTGCTTTCGAAGAGTTGCGCCACACGAATCGTAGCTTATAGTTAAGAAAATGATTTTGTACCACTGCGTAGTATGCGGTAATTATATAAAATTTCTGTCTGATTATAGAGGAAGACAATTCGCACTTCCGGGAGCGATTATCATGTAACAATTTCTCATAATGAAATATACGTGTCTTGTTTAATGAATTTTGCAGTATAATCTCCAACTATAATTAAAATTATAATTCATCTTGGAAGATTTATATGTAGAAACACGAATGTAATGAATATTCAAAAGAATTAGTAAAATTTTTAACACTAAATTAGCTTTTATTAGCTCAAATAAATTAAATAATTTGATTTGAAAGGACATAAAAATCCTCCCAAGAGAAAAGAGAAAATATTGTGTATAAAATCTCATGTAAATCCTGCGATGCCTCTTATGTTGGCAGAAAGAAAACTAGATTGGCTGAGCATCATATTAACCGGAATAATAACAACCAATCGATGATTGACACAGAATATCGGATTGAATTTGAACATGACTTCGATTGGGAGAATGTCGCGATATTAGATGAAGAACGTTTTCTTAAACGTTTAATATCCTTCATATACTCATAAAAATAGTCTTAATTTACTCTCAGATACAGAGAGTGTCAAACTTATATACAATTATTAAAACATTAAATAGTTACATTTTGTCGATTTATACAAATTATTCTTTATATATTAACTTTGTTTTTTCTTCTTTTTATTTTTCTTGTTGACCTGATTTCTTGTTGTCTTACTTATATTAAATATATTAGTCATGCTTCGTTCGAGCTACGATCAATATGCGTTTTTAACTTGATGATACTCTTGATACGTGATAATAAATTTTAATTGTTTTTGATCCAATGTCGAGTCGAATTCCTTCTATTATATGTCTTGGGGTGAGTCACCAGCTTTTTAATGTTAATTTGTAACTTGTTGGATAGGATGATGTCGAAATATTTATAAAATAATTATGTTAATGTTTCGAATAGATTACAACAACAATTTGTACTGTTAATTTAACTTAAAAAAAAATATCAATCCCTTCATATCCAAGAAAAAAAACACCAACATTCTCATTCGCTCTAGGTTTTTTTTAGATTTTTTATTATTGTAATGAATATATTCTTCCAAAATAAAAAAATGTTTACTTATTAACTTACATGACAAAACGTTTAATTTATATTATTAAGTGAAAGACAATTAATCATTCTGTTAGACATAAATTATTCTGTTATTTAACTTTTATAATAAAGTAATACATATTTTCAAAATTCAAACAATTTTTATCATTATTTTAGATTAAAAGCTATTTTATTAAAATTAAAGTAGATGTTAATTTTTCTTAAGATTGAAATGCAAAATCTCATCCAATCTATTCGTGAAAGTTGCTTTTTATTCTAAATCAAGAAAAAAACATGGTCACATTATAGTTTCCAAACATATAATCTTGAAATTTTTTTAACTATACAGGAATTATTTCATAATCTAAATTTATCACCTATCTTAAATTTATCACCTTTCACCTTTGGAACATAATATATTCGCAATATAGCGCTGTCCGAGCTGTTTTCCTTTACATATTCTTCAAATTTAATTATTTTCTATCGGCAGCTACTAAAAGCACGGCTAATGCTTTTTCAAGTATGCAAACTAGCAATAAAAATTTTGATTGGCTTAACTAGAAGAAACTTTTAGCATAGATGGATTAATAATTATACTCTACAAAATATATTCGTAAATAATAAAAATTTATTTATTTATTCCTTTATATACTAAAAGGTTTAAAAACGATCAAAATTAATATTGTTTAATTAATATTCATTAAAAATTAATATTCATATTACGCGAGATATGCGAAAATATCATATAAATACAGAAATTTCATGAAATTTATTTATCAGAGACAAATTTTATATTATGTGAAATAATAATTTTTGTAATTAAGAATGTGATAATGGAGATATAAAAAAAGGTAAAACTACATTATTAACCATATTTGTTAACTATTTAATATATTAGCAATAAGAAATAGTATTTTACTCGTGCGATGCAAGAAATGCAACTGGCGTCCACATTTTATCAAAGAGAAAGAGATAAATTCTTACGCCGGCGCGTCGCCACAACGCGTCGTGTCAATCATCTCCATTCTATGTTTGGAAGACTTCGTAGATATTGACTATGCAAGTGCAGCAACGATTTTATCTGTTGCTCGCGCGTCAAAGATATCAAGATAATATTGTAGAAAGATGTGTTGTGATCTCACGGATCTCATATACCTATATGAATTGAGACAGGTCGAGACATTTGTCTGGAAAAAATAGACATAGACGAACAGCACGCATGGGACAATGGAAAACAACGGTTGGAAAACAACGGCTTGGATCAATGCTCATGAGATGTCAATCGATCTTGCGATTTGCAAAATGTCTCAGTATTTTCCAACCAGAAATAGATGTATAAAAAAAATCTTGACAAGCTATAAAATCAAGTTCAGTCAAGCAAAAGTTCAAATTACAAAAGTATATTCTGTCATATTCTTCTTATGAACGGCGATATATGTATATATAATTGATGAGTGATGTATTGATTTTCATTTGATAAATAATTATTTATATAAATATTTATATAAATATTTATATAAATTATTTATATAAATATTTATTTCTTGATCGATAGCAAAAATATATTGCAAATTATTTATTGAGAATGAAATTCTTAAAATTAATAAAGCTTCTTTGGAAATGAAATTGAGATTTTAAAACTTTTAAAACCTTTTTTTAAAATCTTACAACTATTTTTTGTAAAGATAAATAACTTTTTTGGTCTTTTTTAGCATTGATTTTAAATAATTCTTATTTTGCTGAGTAATATATGTATTAATATATACACTATATAAAATATTGAAATAAAATACATTATATAAATATTAATAAAAATAAACAACATAATGGTTGGATAAATTGCTCATGATCATCGATGCCATTCGTTTGATTACATAAACTGTGTCGGTTTCTCTCACAGAAAACTGAGAACCGTCGTGTAATTACATTTGCAATTGTTCAAAACAAGTTTTTATCGTAAACATTGTGTAACGCGATAACAATCATCACAGATTTCAATAACGTTATGCAATTATAATCAATGGATGTAATAAAATATTCTCATCAGATCGATGTAAACCATTTTTTTGTTCGAAGTGTGCAAATACATATAAAAACGTGTTAGCATTTATGGTATAAAATTTTAAAGACAATGAAGGATCTTCAAAATCACATATTAATATATCTATATTTTATTGATTTAGTCGAATGGGAGGGGAATAATCAATTATGTATGATTAATCAATTCTTACAGATTATGCGGGCATAAGTTAATAGATTATGGCCAATATAAAAATGATTCTTTAATATTTTTGCAAAAAAAATTATTGAAATTACTGAATCTATTGTTAGTTTGTATTTAGAGATTGATATTTGTTGATTTTAAGTTACATAAATTTTTTATAGCCATGAAAAAAATTTGGGCTACAGAGTATTAAATCCTTTCCATCCATATTATTTCTGGCTTTTGGTCGCGTATGTATTATAAGTCATAATCACAAAAATCTCAAGTAATCTCTTCTATTTCATGAATACATTATTATCCGCAAACTTGTCACTTGTACGAAAGCAATTTCTTCTCTACGTCTAGACGTCGCATTTCACGTTATAGCTAACTGTAAACAAAGAGAATCCATAATAAACTTCTTTTTCTCTTCTTATCCAGTTTATCTATTCTTGAAGTGAATTTTCTTGTGTTTAATTAAATCCAATAATATATGATTATTTATTTTAATTTAATATTGGATAAGTCATGATAAGAACAATAATAATATTCATGTAGATATTATAAAACAGCAACCTTGTAAATAGTATTTTATAAATATATTAAAATGTTACAAGCTTCTGCGAATGTATCACGAGATATTAATACAGGCTTTTTGTATTCTCCTCTTGATGCATCCTAACACCACATGTTACTCTTTAAGCAAGCGCTGCAATAAGACCAGCACAGAGGCACGAGAAGTATTTTTGGTGCTTAGTGACACGAATGGTGTATTCTTTATTTTTCCTCATTAGATTTACCGTGTGCTACCTTGGAAAGGGTAATGGAACCATGACTCACTACTTAAAAACGAATTTTCTCCGAATTACTCGTATTCAATAGCCTGTTCCATTCCTGGAGACCGATGTCGAGATGTCACGACGATCAGTGGGCGGATATAGTCTGTTGAGATATTCCAATCTTCTGATACGTTGCGCAAATTCTTGTTACGTTTCAAAATTTGACCTCTTTCTTTCGTCGTAATTTTAAAAAGCTCCTAACAATAGATCTCTCTTTTCGCTTTATTTATTTATTATTTTATCGATCAAGAGATAGTATCTCTCTTTTTTGTAGTTCATTTCTTGTGTCACAATTACTTAAAAGTTCTCTATTAGCTATCTTAAAATTGTCATAAATTATAATAACATAAATTATAATAACATCAATGATTATTTCACAGTTATTCGCTTTAATAGAAAGATAATATCTCTCTTTTTAGTAGTTTTCTTTTTGTGGAAAATAATAATTATTTTAAAATTATCTATTAACTATCTCATAAATGCTTACAAGTATATAGTACAATATATAAGTTAAATGAATATTTTACAGTTATTATACTCTGGTTCCTACACTTCTATTTGTTTGAC
>Ga0157363_1004576_pt1 | contig 12764 bp, 12 predicted proteins | sample AttsexASBM1_FD_111477 | JGI IMG/M metagenome (GOLD analysis project Ga0157363, IMG submission 111477) | Fungus gardens microbial communities from leaf cutter ant in Ribeirão Preto, State of São Paulo, Brazil - Atta sexdens ASBM1 | ecosystem: Host-associated > Fungi > Mycelium > Unclassified ...
AAATAATATATATATATAATATATATATATATATATATATATATATATATATATATATATATATATATATGGATCTTTTATGGCTCGCTCAAATTTCGATTATTAACTTTTATATGATATTCGCTAATTATCTATGAATATTCCTGTCGAGTTCAATTCAAGAGAAACATTGTGTTCATACATTGCTTCATACAGATACACTTTTATTTTATCGCAATATATATAACTCTGGAAATATATCAATAGCAAGAAAAATTTGCTTCGGTATTTAGTGCATATGAGAAGACTCAGAACACGACATTACATGGAATTACAAAAAAATGTGATACTAACCATCATCTGAGCCATCGCCGGGAACGCTTCGCTGCTGCTGCGACTGTGACGGAGAGGACTGCGAAAAATTGTGAACTTCGTGCAAAGAGTCTAAACTTCCATATCGAACTGGTGGTAAACAAATCGACGGCTCCAACGATGGCTGTAACACCAACAAATTCGTATAAGTAAGTAAGCTCTATCAGTCGAAAATAAAACACATCAATAGATTTTATTCGCACTGCTTGAAATCAAATACTTTTGCACTTAAAACGAGAGAAAGCAAATTCCAAGTGCAAAAGTGCAAGCAAACAGATCTTTTGTCAAGTGGCGCAAGTCAATTTCTATTTCTTGAAAGTTTATTTGTGTTGATTTTGATATAATCACAGTATAAAAAACAATTGACATAAAAAACAAATAATAAACTCACACCTTTACTATGCCATGATCGTTCAAACAAAAATCGTAATTAACTTACATCTTTATCTGTCTTAAATTTCTTAATGACGCCGTTGTTCATCTTTTCCCCTAGTATGCTAGTTAGTTGATTGCTAGCTTGGGTTTTTTTATGTATCGTGGGATGTTGTTGCACGGCTATAGATAGCGGTGGTCTCGTTATAGATCGTGACCTGCCATATTTTTCGGGCAGATCTATTAATGATTTATCGGCAAGCCTTTCGTTTAGACCGGAGAGACGTTCCGATAACAGACTTGGCGACACCGTAGTGTCGACTATATTATCGAGCAGATCGTCATTTTCCATCTCTCGTTTCGCCAATTGCCACTCTATCTCAATTCTCCGTTTCTCTTCCTCCCTTTTTTCAGCTTCGAGCTTCTGTCGATGCTGATCTCTCTGCAGCATCGCTTTCGTTTCCTCCTCGAATCGTCGTACTCTCTCCTGAGTGGTCGCGCTTAAACCGGCGTACGTTAAAATCGTTACTTCGTCATTACTTTGCTTCGTCTGGTTAGACGCGTTGCTGGACACGGTGGAGCTCGTTTCTGCTGAACTTAGACCAGTATCAATCGACAATCTCGTAGAATCTACAGATGGAGGTGCGGATTGAATCGCGTATTTGGCACGATTCAATGAAGACGTTTTGTGTGACAAATCACTGTTCGCGTCAACCGACAGAGAACGATCCGTAGAATGATTCGATTGATTCTTGCTTTCGTGCATCTGCACGATTTCGCTGACGGAACACTGTCGCTCATTTAAGGCCATACTCTGTCGAATCGTCGGCAAATTTTCCGATTCTTGCTTCGATTTGGTCTAATTTATTAAATATTAAATTAATATGTCGAGAGATAGAGATATATATATATATAGACAAAAAAGTTATAATTATAACATAATATAATAAATATAATGTAATATAATATTTATTATAATATAATATTATATTATAATCATAATTATAATCGTAAATGATTAGTACCAACCTTATCATGTTCACTGTTGTCGATTTCATCCTGATTCTTTCGTCTTCTTTGTATCTTTTTATTAGCTGCGGATATAATTGAAGATACGATGTCTCTAGCGGATGCCATATCGCGCATGCCTGTTTGATTAATAAAAAAAAAATAAATACATTGCTTTTGTAGATAAAATGTATAGCGTGCTCTAACTATTATTTTTTAAAAGTGCAGTGTTAATAATAAAATAAAAAAGAAACAAGAAATACAAAATTTATACTTAAGATAAATATATCGAAGATAAGAAAAATGACTGAATATAAAATAATACGTAAGAAAGTAGATAGGATGTAACACGTAAAAAATAATATATATAATGACCTTCGATTTTCTGAATGTTGTTTAATAGAAGACTATGATTGGATGCTGGTTCAACTTCACAATTATCGGTTGGAAGACTTAAATTTACGCTCAATCTGCTTAAATCGTCCAGATCGTCCTCCAAAAAGAACCAATCGACCTGAAATACATTAAATCGAAACACGTCGATATTTTATACTAACACTTAAGAAAACGGCGTTTTCTTTATTTAATGAAGACTTACGTTATTCAGTAGACTCTCGACTATTCTACATTGATGCGACATATCGGTGACCATAGTAACCATATTGTCTCTTGAACCACTCGCTCGCACTAATGTTGGTCCGAAAACAATGGCCAAATTCTTCGCTTCCATTTTGTTGATCTCGCTATGCTCTACTATCTTCTTTAAATGCTGCATTAAAAATTTCAGCGTCTCAAAGTGAGGTTCTGGAAGATCTCGTAATAATTTTCGTATCGTGGTCATTCTCCTCTGTGGATCTTCTATCTTATCGGCATCGATGAACATGGGATACAGTTCTGCTGTGAGCAAGGAATCGGGAAGTTGTCGGAAAAATGACTTCAGTAAAGACGATATTACATTAACGTCGCTCCACCTCGGATCCTGTGGAAGAAATTAAATCAAATCTCAAAAAATTTCAGGAAAAATATTCACGTCTATCTCGCGGAAAGCATTGTCAGATAGAATACCTGAAGATTAATGTTCTCGAAACCTCTGTTGACACTGTCCGTAAGTTGAGCAATCGCAGCAGTATTTCCTGGCACTCTGTAGATGCCCACAACCTCAAGTCCTCTCGCCTCGACAATGCTCGTGCACATCTCGACAATTAGCGGCACGTACTCGGAGAACGAAGATGGCGGACAGAGTTCGAGAGGTACTTTGAAGGTGGCCCCTTCTGGTGGTAATTGCGCCGTAGGTGAGGATGGCGCGCCACCAGCTTGACCGTGCATTCTCCTAAATTGTTTCGCCATTCTTCCCTTCCAAGTTTTCGACTTAGGCGATGGTAAAGGTTCCACTATCTGATTACTTGGCTTGCGCGTCTTATTCACCGGCGATTGACCCGTCGGCGATCGATTCCTAAATGATGTTAGTTTCTTGATGCCTTTGTGGCTCGGCAGAGGACTCAATCTTTGGATGTTACTCGGAGGAATGCCGCTATTCGGAGTTGTGGGAGTGGGAGTTTGCGGAACGGCTTGCTGCTTCGACGTGCAAGATACAGCGTCCTGTAAATGAATATGTTTTTATGTAACAAGGAGCCTTGGATAATTCGGAGTTGTTCAAATAAAAATAGCAGAAGACTTTTAATAATGGCTACGTATCTTCATTTATTCTTTTTTTATTGTGTATAATTTAAATGATTTTGAAAAACAATATCCTATTAATTAATACTCACCGATGATTTTTCTGCAGCAGCGTGAGAATGAAGTGACCTTAACCAAAGAGCCATGGAGGCTGCATCCTCGGTTTGTAAAAGCACCTCTGCCGTAGGATTTGCCACTCGCAACACGTGTTTCCGTTTCGTATAGTCTTCAGCGACGTCAACCACAGAACATCTAACGTCGACACTTTGTCCCGCATTTGTTTCGCTATCGGTGCTCAACGAAGGACTCTATAACGAAGCGTAAAATATTATGCTTTTTTTTTATTGAATGATCACTGATCGATATGTAAACAATAATGTTTAAATGTTATTCACCTGACTATGACGATCCTTATAGAAATATATTATAGGACCACGGAGAACACCCCAAACTTGCTTCCAGGAACGATCAGTAGATCGCTAAAATTATTAAATATAGTTAAAAAATAAATATAGTCAATGCATTCTAACGCATTTAAATAAAATTCATTTGTTGAACTTGTAATCTCACTTTGCCATCGAGCACTGTAAATTTAACATGAAGTGTTCCCTCTCGTTCCACTGGTTCAACATCCTTTACAGTTTCATCGCAGCTGTTTGAGGTACTATGCGCCACAGTAATGCTATTACTGGAAAAGAAATAAAACCGTTGTTTGTAAATGTGTATATTGTTACTTTCTGTTTAACTGTAGAGTGATACAGTTGTCCATCTTCGATTTCAAAAATAATAGGAGAAATTTTACCATAATATTATGATAAAATTACACAACTACATATCTTTCTATACTCTCATCTTTTTCTAAATTGAAAACGATACTGAAAACAGTGGTCACATCGATCTTTTAGCTTATTAATGTTCATTCCGTTAGTAACAATCAGCCAAATCAATATCTGAAAGGACATATCCATCTATAGTGTCAGGAAATCTAGAACGAACACAACATATGATTTTAATATCAGACCCACGAATAGAAATGTGTCGCATTTTATGCATCTATGTTCCTTATCACAGTAGGAATAATAAACAAGAAAGGATATCTTATCTAACGCTCGAGCAATTAACGAGTACGAATTGCGAGGCCGTGATATATTCGGTATGTATCTCTATTGAGAAATTATCAGTTCTTTTGATTCATTGTGCTTTCCTCTTTATTTTATTTTTAATTTTGAGCTATTTAATTTTTTATTCTCATTTCATCTGACTTGAATTTATTTTTTTGTAAACATTATTTTTTAAATGTTTTTTTTTTCATTTAAATTTGTTGATAACGTAGTAGATGAAATTTTTCATTTCTTTCGAGAAACTTCCCATTTTTTATTTTATTCTATTTTTTATTATGTAAATAATCTTTTTAATAGTTTCTAGATTTCTTAACTTTGTGATATAAAAAACAGTACAATGAACGGCCGTGTCTTTTTTTCGAAATGTCGCTAAAAAATGATACACAAAATATGATACAACTCTCATGCTTTATCGGTATTGCTACGCGATTATTCGTCACTCGTCACCATTTATAAGCAGGTAAATAGCGCAAACGTATATATACAGAAACGACGAGTGGATCGAGAGTGAGAGAGCGAAGGTAAATGTACATTAGCTTAGAGGAGGAGACGCGGAGCATAGATAATACAATTTTTTTTTCCGTGCTTCGCAAACGGAATCTTTCGCCCTCACCAATGATGAGAGTTTCGATGTAAGGACGCGGCCTGCGTCATATCCTCAAAGATGCGTCGCAGGGGCGTTATGTCGCTCGGAAATAACGGCGGTCGCCATCGTCTATGCGCACTGGAAACATGGACACGAACAGGTGCACAGCTTCGAGACATACTTACAGTTAACACCTTTGAGGTGATAACGAAATTGCCAACGTTGCTCATTTTATTTCATCTTGTGCGAGCAAAACTTATGAGAAGCATGGGAGGAGAAATGTATTATCGATAATATCTTTGTGCGTTTGAGAAAACACAGATCAGTAACTTGAAATCAGCACGAATTATAAAAGATCATTTACCTTCTGTGAATGTGAACGGGTTCAGAATCGCTGAGCTCCAAATCACTATCGACATGCATTCGTTCGCCCCACGTCGCTTTCAGATATGACACCCGTCTGGTAGCACGATCCTCGTCACCTATTAAATTACCGATTTTATATCGATTTTAATTTTCATTTTCTTTTTGTTTCATGAAATTGTAATTTTCTTTCTTTTAATTACTTTAATTAATTACGTTTTGAAATGTTGAAACACAAATAAAATACCTATGTAAATCTCCATAATTGTCAGTGTGTAAATTATATATTTATAGCGATAAAACTTGACAAAACAATTAGAATGTACTTACCAAACAAAGTTGAAAGTAAAATGTATTTAGAGAGAAAGAATATTAGGCATGGGAAAAAGTTCGTGGCATTTTTCCGTTAGATAGCATTAAAAAAACGCCACGAACTTTTTCCCACACCTAATAAAAAGTTAGGATTCAAATTTAGAATCGAAACGTCTGCATAAATTTATATTTTACTTTTAACTTCGTTTGATACATGCTAATTGCTTGCAAATTGTATTTTATTACTTGTGAATGTATAATTTACGCACTAGCAATCACGCAAAAGTATATAAGCATTTTATTGGATTGATTTTTTAAACTAATTATTATTTTATTTTATTTTTATTTTAACATTTAGATTTATAGCTATACAGGCGGCACTCATTGATAAAGGTTTTAAATGATTTAATCAATAAATAAATCATTGTCAATTGTTTAAAGAAGACGCCACTTAAAACTATAATTGTATAATTATAATTCAATACATATTTAAAAACAATCACTTTTTTCTGCACGGATATCAAGCTGAATTATAACAGTAGTTGTCAAGTGGCGTCTGCTTTAAATAACTGATTTATTACGTGTGAGAGAGAAGTTTCTGGTATAAGCGCGAGCGCGATTATAATTTCGATAAAACGCGTTCTCGTCGCGCTTAACGCATGCGTCGCAATAATTGCACGTAATGTTAAAAATATCTTCATCGTTTAAACTCACTGATCTGTGCATTCTTCTGTCGCCTAAGTACCGCGGCATTATTGGTCGAGCTGTTGGGCGAAGAACCATTGACTGGCGCTGAAAGAGAAATCAATGGGACGATTATTAACGCTTTATGCTCGACCTTTATATAACACGGACATGTGTGAGTGTACGATATATATCTGTAAAGACAAGTGGTAGCGGCCGAAGGGACTAACCGATTTGCAGTTTGGCCGACTGCAAGTAATTGTCCTGGTTGCGGTAGACTTTACTGTTGTCCTCGATGCTACCTTTCTCCTCGGCGGTCTGCCACGTATGCCTGGCGTTGCTTCGTATCGTTGGACCATTCGAAGCTTCCCAAGACTCCGCGCTGTTGCTGCGTGCTCTCAAACGCACTGATTCTGTCTCCATAGTAGGCACATCTACTCGATTAAACAACGATGAGATTATTATAGGGCGTTATGGCGTATTATTATATTTTTAATATAAACGATTGCGATCAACATCTATCGCTTTGTTAATAACCAACGGAAGTGGAGTATATATATAGCGTGTGTGCTGTGTTGTTGTCACTATGTAAAAGCGCCAGCGGATACGTCGTTGCTATTTTGAATAACCGACATATCGTAAGAAGCACGACAACAAAAACGTTGCAAGGGGGCAGTTAATGTCTCCTTTGTGTATAATGTTATATCGACAAATTCCATGGCTTTATCTGGTTACTTCCGCTTGAAAACAATCTCGGACAAATCGCGCGCGTCTCTATCAGACACGCGGTTCTAAACGATGAATTATTAAAATTGCGAAAATTATTAAAATTTTATCTATCGCACTGTAAGAATAAAAATATATCTACTTTTATTTTAGTTAGAGCGTGAGAAGCGGGTAAAGTGCATTATTATATCATCTATCATATTGATGATTATAATATGATTACAATATAGTATGAGTTATTACTAACGCCACATCGCGATCGCATTCACACTGAATGCAAACGAATCACTGACAACACAAGAGCAGCACAAGACGACAATGCAAACAGTATTCGACATAGCTTCTTAATTTTATCTACCTTTACTCTCTTTATAGTCCGTTGGTGGCTTGCAATGGATATGCTTGCTGCCTATAGGAATTATTCTGTTGCCTGTCAATACTGCACCTAAACGATGATACTTGTTTACTGAGCATTGATCTGAGCATTACTAGTTTGATCTAATCCTAATTGTGAGATTCATAGCAATTACTATCAAAGCACCGATCGATAAGAATCTACAATGAATTATTAGACTAGGTGCAAAAGGTTTGTCGCTTTTTCACGTTCCGTGACAAATAAAGTTAATAATCGGAGTTTTTATTTATTGTGAATTGAAAAGTATCTCCTCAAATGAAAAAATAAATACATTAAAGATAGTAGCGAGATAACTTTGCTTCAATTTTGTTCTAATATCAACTTTATTTGATAAATGTGACGACAATCAGTTTGCATCAACTCATTAATGGAAAAGATTACATTGATGCTTACCAGTGTCAAGAGACTTTGTTTCTCTGGTCGGGAGCCTTCTCGAGTCCTGATTTTCGGCTTTAGATTCGAACTCTCGTTTTCGCACAGCCACATTCGGTACACTTCTCTTGTTCGACAATCTGGATAACTCACTCTTATAGAGATTCGTTCGATCGCCCGTGGGTTCGTCCTCGTCGCTCAGCAAACGACCGGACTCAAACTGTTTGGCGCGTCTCGAGACGATCTGTAGGCCCTGCGGCGGTACCGGAAACCTGGCGTCAGTGTTGACTTTCTTATCCGGTCCCGGGGAAGATGGTAGCGATGAGGAACCATTTCGCGTCTCTTGCGACGTCTGTTGCTGATTCGTACTAATATTCTCGTGTATTCTTGACAGTATGCTTACGAAACTACCTTTGTTTGCGCTTCGGTATTGTTGTTCTTTTGCGAGCTCATTGTCATAGAGAAGTGATGACGAGTAACAGTGATCTCCGGCATTAACTTGATTGTTCTCAAATTGCTGATCATTCCGCGATTTTGAATACTCAGAGTTAGAGTCCACATCCTTTATCCTCTGCACACTCTGATTCGACGGTTTGTTCACTAGACTTGTAATAGTCTTGGTAACGACGTTTCTCTCTTGAGATCTTCTCGTAGGGGATTGCTGTCTCTGCTGTTGCTCATTCTGTCCGGGCGGCCAGATCTGTCTCTGCAGCTTTTGTGGCCTCGCGTAGAATTCCCTCTGAATCACTGAAGCTTGATTGAAATTTGGCAGTAGCGACGTCGCCGAGTCGAGAGACCAACCAATGGGATGACTCGGTCGCCGCAGAAATTCTGCCTTCTGCTCGAAGCTCTTACGAAGTCTGTTCATGATGACGGAATCATCGGAACACTCGTTGCCAGTCAGAGTCGAATTGGAATCGTAGGGAGACATACTTTCCTTGCTAGCGGCCGGCGATGAGTCTCGTCTCGATTCGATGCTCAATCTACTGGATTCGCTTGATCTCAACGCGTCGATGCTGCCATAACTCGCCGTCTCGGAATCGAGAGTGTTACCGCTGCCTTCGCTGGCCCGTCGCGTCACCATTCGCTTAATCGGCCGGTAGATCGGTACCTGCGGCTCTGCCTGCGACACCGGATAACGTAGCAAAGACGGCTGGTAATAATGCTGCTCGCTGACACGCACACGCTCGTAAATCGGATCGTTGATTCTGTCATAGAGTTGTTCGTTGCTTGGCCGCGAGTATACTGACTCGGGTCGCGTTCTGTCGTACAGATCATACTTGGAATCCAAAGACAATCGGCCGCTCGGTTGCATGTTATCCTCGTGCAGCAATTGCAGCTTCCTTCCAGAAACTCGAGAATCCTCCGAAAGATCGTATAACGCGCTTGCTTCTGGTATACCTCTTCGCTGCTGCAATGCGCTCGCGATCTGAGATTCAATCGGAACTTGAGACATCGTTGATGACGGTATCCTGCACATTGCTTCCTCGAGATGATTTGGACTCTCGGACGATGGTAGAGTACAAACCCAAGACTGTCGTGTTCTCGGTGATCCGCCCGGGATCATATTGCTCATTGATCTACGTTGTTTCTGCGACAGTCTTTCCGGAGAACGTAACCGCGGTCGTTGATTCGTTTCGGGATTATGCGCCGTATCGCCAAAGTACTAGAAAATTTAGAAAAATATTTCTTATTCGTATTATAATTGTTTATTCTTATTGTACAAGGAAAGAATTTTGTTGAAGTATTTAAAAAGTTAGATAAAAATATTCATCTGAAAATAATTCTGTTGAACCATCAAAATAATTATATAGGATGCACAAATTGATTGCTAGAAAGTCAAAACATTCCTCTCATTATGTTTGAATTTTTTATATAATTAATTTGATTTCCAAAGTTAGTTTCAGATCTGTACTTACTTAAACCTTTAGATAAATTTTTAGCAAAATCGCTGTTCCCGTGTAATCGTATAAAAGCATAAGCGCAGAGAAAATATTATCGCAAAAATATTATATTATAAATCGCGTTGGAAATTAAGAAAAATTAATAAATCAATACGGCGGCATCGCGTATTTAATAAAATATGAGTGTCGGAAATAAAGTAGAAAATAAGTGGTATTTTTTGCGAAAGATTGCTACTCATGCGAATGCAAAAAAATCTCACGTACTCGTTGCAAAATATCGTCCTCTTTGGAAACCACGAGGAGGCGTAGCCACGGTCCCGCTTGTTGAATGCGTTGTACCACGCTGGCGTACTGCTCGCCTCGAGTAGGCGTTCCGTCGACGGAGACGACGCGGTCACCAGTGCGCAATCCGGCCTCGGCCGCCGGTGAATTTGCTCGCACCTGTTTCACGAAGATTGTGTCCATAGGCTCGTCAACCTTGGTCCGCTCGTGTCCCGGCAGCATCTGCAATGAGTGAGGGATTCCCTTTCATTCTCACTCGATTTCAAGAATCCGCATTATTTGCTTCGATCGATGACACTCACGTAACAGGACTCGGGCGGATAGACGATGAAATGTCGCAGCGTAAATCCATATCCATTCTCGCTACGTCGAAGCAGGAGGGTTCGAGGACCACGAGGTGGCGAGTTCTCCTTCTGAATGGATCTAGGAGACGTTGGATCTCCTGAACCAGGGCCCGAATTCGGCGCTGGTGGTGGTGGAGACGAGTGTCCTACCTATATACAATTAATTGATGAATCTTAGACGAAACTCGGTGATTGTTGTTAACGGTAATCCTTGGAAGAAGCAATTACTTACAATTAGTTATGTTAGAAATTTTATTAAGTGCCGATGAAGAATGTATTAACACTTCGCTCGCATACACCTTTCGCGACTTTTATATAGCATACAGGTGTAAATTTGCACGCAGCTTTGGCGGTTTATAATTCCGTTTACAATAAAGCTAAAGTGATATTTTTTTCGATTTAAAGAAAAAAGGAATAATTTCGTCTTTCGGTTATGTAAATGTCGAAAAACATTATTTTAATTAAAAATCCACAGCATAAGTTGTCCCAATCCATAGTTAAATTGAAATACACTCTGCGTTGAAAAAAAAATGACATGTTTTTTAATGGTCGCCATTTTTTTGTAATTATCAAAATTAAAAAATTCATATTGCATTTTGAAGAGGAAAGATTGAATACAAATCTTTCGGTTTCTTTTCAAATTTTTTAAAGATCTATTTTCATCCAGTGTTGAAAATGAATAATTTTTGAGGGAAATAAAAATATGTATAATGTGAAAATTCTGTAAATATTTATTATCTTTATTAAACAACAAATTTTTTTGATAAAAAAGAAAGAAACAAGTATGATATACTTGTGACTTTTGTCAGAATAGCAATCCACACAGACAAGGGCGCGATGATCAGAGCACATACGTTTCTTACATTTAGGTACTTCATTCTTGTTCGGAATATCGCTTGATCGAGCTGTCACTAGCTTTGCTCGTGTATTTTCCTTAATTACAGAATTAAATTCCGGCGGAGGCATTTCCATATTAAGAATTTTCGCAATATTCTTGCGCAATCCTGTTCACACCTTCACGTTGGCCAAACGCTGCAGCTGGTTAGCCTTCGTTTAGTTATACCAGAAACATTAATTGTCGATTAAAAGTACATTAAAAATACAACTGATATATTAGATATTCTTAAAAGTGTAAAAATTAAAATGATTAATAAATGCAATGTCAAGAATTCCATTGAAAAAAATTGAACATTTGTTATAATTTTTTTCCCTTCCATGATAAAAATTATATAATTATATTTGTATTTTATTCTCCATCTTTATATACTTTATTTTCAATGTTAGATGTTTTTTTCCTTTAAATTCAAACCACTTGACTATATTTAATTATCTCGCTCACTGTTAATGATAAGCACATTTGAGTAAGAATATACATCTACCTATCGCAAAAATATACATCTCGCATGTCATGAAATTTCCAACGCAAACATGAGTGTTAATAGCTATCATCGCTTGAACAGCTAAAACATCACACAGTTGTCAAACATTAAAAGCCAGATTAGGTTCGAATTACCGAAATAGAATTCCAAATTCGCACGCACACTGTATATTTACGAAACATCTATCAAGTCCTTTCTCTCTCTCTCTCTCTCTCTCTCTCTCTCTCTCTCTCTCTCTCTGGCTCCCCCCTCTTTCTCTTGATTTGGACCGTCTGGTAAGTCGATTGATATTAAGAAAATCGATCCAATCTCAAAACTCAGCAGACAGACTCGTGGATATCCGCCAAGAATTATTCCAAGCCGACTCCGAGGCGGATGCGGCGGAGAGCTGGAAAGACATTTAGCATATTCTCGTTCTCTATCGCGTGGGGAGAGTTGAGTAAAATTTGGCGAATCGCCAAAAAATACGTGGTTCGAGTTCGCTATAATGCGCACCTAGGATTACGGGATGAGCGGAATTCGTGTCGCTCGAAATGAAAGTCGGAAGCGAGCACAAGGAAATATTCGTCTCCGAGATAGAACTGATATTGTCGAGAAAAATCCAATGAATAAAACTTTAAAAACGAATGCTAAAGATTCTAAAAAATCAAGAGATCAACACATTTTTTTCTGGAACAAAATGAATGTTTTAAGTTTTCTTGCCTTTTTAATATACGCATACATATATAAAATAACTTGTTTCAATACTTAAACGAGAACTATATATATATATATATATATATATATATATATATATATACTTTTTTACATCTTATACACTCTATTCTTCTATATTTATTTCTCTTAAAAAAATATATATATAATTATA
>Ga0157363_1004577_pt1 | contig 12764 bp, 5 predicted proteins | sample AttsexASBM1_FD_111477 | JGI IMG/M metagenome (GOLD analysis project Ga0157363, IMG submission 111477) | Fungus gardens microbial communities from leaf cutter ant in Ribeirão Preto, State of São Paulo, Brazil - Atta sexdens ASBM1 | ecosystem: Host-associated > Fungi > Mycelium > Unclassified ...
GCATCCAATTGAATCTAATTGAATCCAATTGAATCCAATTAAATCCAAAAAAAAGTATTCTCTATTTAAAATACGCATTTGAACAGAAAAAAATTTCAATTCATTTTAATCCATTCTCGTTTGTTGGGCCCAACAAACGAGAATGGATTGAAATGAATTAGATTTTTGAAATAATCGACAAAGTATACGATATTCTTATTCATTTCTCTTTTATTGTTTTTGTCTTTAAAATTTAGAGCCATCAGATTGCTAACGGTTTAAAAGCTTTGCTAATATTCGATGAATATTTAACATCTTCTCGAGAAAAAAAGGTATAAAAAAAAACAATTTAATTTGCATTATATGGATTTACTAATTTTTTTTAGTTAACTTGTTTTTAGAAAACTTATACGATATAAATTTTTACCTTTGTAAAAATTTGTACGTCTCGTTTTTGCAGTTATACTTTGAAATAATTACAAAAATACATATATAACTGATAGAATCGCATGATTACAAAATTATAGTTAAAAAATTAAAAATGTTATACAATCAAAGCTAATTATTTTGTATTCGCATAAATAATCAAGAATATCAAATTTTAGTGTTCTTTATTAAAAGAAATATATACAGCATCTGCAATTAAAAGAATAAAAAGAATTATTCCACATCTTCCTCATCATCATCTTCTTGACTGTTAATCTGGAAGTATCGTAACTCATACGTTTCCTTGTCTTTCGATACTACTCGCAACCAATCACGCAATTTATTCTTCTTCAAATATTTCTTTGTCAAATACTTGAGATATCTATAAAAACAATGTTTTCCAAATTAGTGCAAATATCGCTCTTCCCATAGCTTATAATAGTAAACTTGTAAAAAATAAACAAATATTCATAATCAATTCTTATTTTAAAATTATCTTAAGATGTCACGAACCAACTAGAGGAACATATTAAGACATTATTTAAGATAACATTGAAATAATAATGGACTATGAATTGGCTATATTATTAATATTGTTTAATATCATCAAGGTTTTATCTACTTAATAAAGACAAAATGGCACAAATATCGTTTTGTCTTTGTTCGTCATTAAATGCCAAGATAAAATGATATTTGTGTCAACTTGTATCACTAGAATCATAGGTATTTAGTTATTCTTATGGGCTTTCTATAATAAGTCATTACCTAGCTCGAAGCCATAAGAAATTGACTAATCATAGTCGATTATTTTTCTCATATTCAACTATGATCGATCAATTTCTTATAGCTCAGAGTTTAAAACTTAAAATTTATTCATTGTCGCTTAAGTCGATCACAGAGATGTATTAGCATTTTAAGACATTATTTAAAATGGTTTTAAAGAACAGATTATCAATATCAGTCTAAATGGCAAGCATCTATAAGTCAGTATTCATAATTTATTCCTATTTAAAGATTGTCTTAAGTAATATCATAAGATGCTAATTTAACTTTGTGATTGATTCACGACATATTGAAATTGTATTTAAGATGATTCATATGAACTGACTATGGATATCAACTATATCCATAATGTTCTACAATTGTTATAATCATAGAAAAACGATATTACTCACCGTTTTGAGAAATCGACATCACTATTGACAGTGAGTTTCATTTTATTGCGTTCCAAGGCAACATTGTTGCCAAAGTTATTAGTTTTCCCACCAACCTTGATTTTTTCTTGTAAATATTTTTCCTAAAAAGAAAAAACATCATCGTCTTATCAGCCTCAATGATATAATATTAAAACAATAGGTATTACGCAATTATTCAAAATAAATCAACGTTAGAATGTTTTATCACGTAGAGGTTAGGAAAATCCGAGAAATAGGATAGGTCTCGATTTCAATCAAACGAACAATTTCGAGCAAAATTCTCACAGATGGGAAAAGAGAGTATTAGGAATATAATCTGAAATAATTAAGAATAATAATGTAACTTACAAAATTGGTAACATCCATAATATTATCTTCCACGGGATGCGTGCAATCGATCGTGAATCTCACGGATACCTTTTTCTTCTGTCCCTTGCCCCGAAGCACCTGCTTCTTAATCGGGCCTTTAGTTTTCTTTGCTGGCTAAAAATTTGCGAAATAATCTATTTAATGATAATGTTGCCATTATTTTATAGCAACATTATGAAACATGGAAAATCGTCCAAGACGCCGAGGTAGGAGCGTATGGTAGGATACGTATGAATCGGACTAGATTGAAACGATCTCAACATAAAATAATAAGCCAATGTGTCGCGATTGACGAGTCGGACGCGTTCTTTCTGTACGTAATGTTATTTTAACGAAATTCTGCCATAATTACGAATAATCGTCGTATTTTTGCGAAAACGACAACTTACCAGAACCATGTTCACGTGTGTCCAACGTATGAAAGAACATGAGAAAATTGATTCTGATTGATCATCATATGGCGCTACAATCGTTTACGCGGGAATATTTATTATCAAAAATTTACTAGATATAGACACAACAGAGATACCAACAGCGTGTGGTTCAGCAGAACGAAAGTCTACCAAATCGGAGGAAAGAACAGGTTTGGGATCGAGACGAGGAGCGTCCTAATATTTTTCTCTACTGTCGTCAATTGTTTACATGATTAATTGAGAGCGAAAATCTATAATTCACGTGACACGTATATGTATTATGGATTTTCACTATATTATATATATATATATCTGAAAATTCTATTTATATCTCCCGCATGCTTTGAACGTATATTCACTGGTATTTTTTCCGATCATTTTTATTAATAATATATAATAGTAATACCTTTCTCAGTGGTTTTGATTTCAAAATTAAATCTAGTCACTGTAACTGAATATAATTCTTCGATCAACAGATACGATTCTACATCGCAGAACATATGCAATAATAAATTGTTATAAAACATTCTTATTGCATTTTAAAATATTAGCATTTGTAGCGTTATAGCATTCTAAGATATTGCTAATTAAAATAAGAATTATTAATTGAAATAAGAAATTGGCTATGAATATTGATTTATCTTATTATGATTATGGCGTAATAAGCCAATATCTAAACTTTGACCAATTATAGTCGATTATTCTTCTCATCGATTATAATTGGTCAATTCTTTATAGATTAAGACTTAAAACTTAGGTAATATGGCTTATTATAAAAAGTCTATAAGAGATTCCATACGTATTTGATCTGTAACTTGAGCCAATTTATCTGAACTGCATGCTGAGATAGAAGAGCGATTTAGGACTCGCCATCAGAGGTCCAACGGGACTCGCTCGGATTCGCGCGAACACCGTAATCACACGAATTCCCTTTAAATAGAACATCAATCTCAAATTCATTTCAGGCATCTAAAGCAGGACTCCTACATCACTTTATTGATGAGTCTAGTAGTGTGGGACTGTGGGGATGAAACGCCGCGGCCGACTGACTTTTAAAAGCTTCGAGTCAGGCCTTGAATTATTAAAAATAAACGACAATGTATAATTCGTCGTAATCAAATAAGTAAATCGTAAATCCTCCATGTTTACAAGTAAGTTTTTCTAAATCATATTTCCGCAAGTAAGATGATTTAAACAATTTAATATATAAATTTTATATCAAATTTATACGTCTCATATTTTTAGTACTTGACAATGTTTTTCGAATCAGCCAAAAGAATATATTTGAAGAAAAATGACATGCTTGGAAATTCTGGTGGCTCTTGAGAGTTTCCTGTTCTCATACATAAGCAACATTGCTGCCTATTTAAAAAAATATATTTATGTAGGTATCACGCATAATATACGCTAAATATTAAATAAGAGAAATAAACACAATTAATGGAATGACTCGTAAATGATTTAAAATTGAATACATTCTGGAATTAAATAATCAAAAATTCTTTTACAGTTAGTAAAGGAAATCAACTTTTTCAAACCGAAACTTTTAGTAATAAAATTTAAATCTTGAAAAAGTAGATATCTTTTGTGAGACTCGTCTTTGATATATTACAATTTTAATAAATTTTAATAATAAAATAAATAAAAAAATTGATGCAAGTATATCCTAAAATGCACATTAAATTATTTCGTTACCTTCATTTCACTTTTCATATTTTGATGTTGAGAAGAGCATGTCTTTGAATTTTCATCGGATATTAGCAAAGTTTTTAAACTATTTGGTAATCTGATGACTCTAAATTAAAAAGACAAAGCAAACAAAATATTCATAAAATGAGACGTCAATGAGATGTGCATATTATTGATTATTTAAAACTTTATTAAAAATTTTAAATAATCAATAATATGTACAGTATAATCAATAATATGCACGACATTCACGTATTTTAGTATTTTCAATACTAAAAATCTACAATACGTAATGTGAACTATAAATTTTCAGTACTGGCTGTGCATATCGAAATACGCCTATAAAGACATAATTATTTATGAAGTCATTTTATTTATATTCATTGTATGTTACTTTTAACTCTTACTTCTAATTTTTTATATGTCTTAAATCTTATTATTGTATCCATTGCATTGTATTTAATCCTTCTAATTATTTTATGTCTATAAATTATAGATACAATTCCTATAAATTATAGACATTGACTATGTTTACACCTTATGTCCGTTTCCACTAATGTAGATTAACTTTAATCTCGGTTCAACTTATTCTTCGTCTTTTTAATATCTTTCTAATCTTTAGAATTAGAAAAAGAAGATAAGTTGAACTGAGATTAAAATTAATCTATATTGGTAGAAATGGACATTAATCGGATTTAATAATATTCGTAGTTAGAAACTAATCATTCCATTTTTCAGAGAAATATAGTTATGAGATTGGTTAGTTTCACAGTTAGTAGTTCATAAATACAAGTATTATGAAAACTGATTAGGTGCCACATAAATGTGATCATTAATTCCTATTCTTCCATTATGTCTAGATCTTTATTTATTATACATATTATATAATCAATATACAAGTCTTAACACTCAAAGTGAACTTTCTAATAGAGGCATAAATCGACACAGTGACAAGAGTCATTCTTGTCTTTGTTTCTTACTGATTTTTGAACAAGGACAGGATGACTCTTATGTCAATTTGTGTCTCTTGCTGGAAATATTTTAAAAATACTGCTGCAACATTGCTGAAATAATATTACAAAAAGAAGTCTTCGCAATGTTTCTGCAACATTGTATTGCAATATGCAACATTGAAATGTTGCAGCAATGTTGCTACAAGTTTTTGTACTGTACGAGTCAATTCATTTCAACTCATTCTTCTTTGCTGAGTAAATAATTACCTATATTTTATATATAATTGTATATAATTATACATAAAATTATATATAATTATATAGAATTATGTATAATTATATATAAAATATTTTTCCCGGGTAGTATGTTAGCGCGCTAACATCGTTGTAAGCGTGTTCTGAATATGAGTCACATTATATTTATCTTAATTTAGAACAGTTAGAATGGTTGATAATGTCATCGTTTTTCAATTTCCACAGAATGAATCAGAGATCAATTGCTCCAGAGTAATCACGCTAACTCTTGTAAAAATATCGATCGTTATTTTTATTAATATCTTGTCAATGATAAGTTTAAAAATCAAACGCACGCACTTTATAATAGTTTAAATTTGGCGCAATTTCCTATTCGTCATGTAACAAATTTTTATTCATTGTTCCATTTTTCCTTTTTTTATGTCGTGTTGTGGAGAAAGCGCTGAGAGGTGCTGAGATCGTCTCATCGTTCATATAGTGCTTGTATGCATTTAAATTAATAAAATATTATTTTTTATGTGTAGCAACAATTTTAATTATTATCTTCATATTCTGCTAACAAAAACACGTAAGAGTAGAACTTTTTCATTTGTAAGTTAAGTTTATATATTTCGTATAATTAATAATTTTTCGATAGCAATTGAGGTTATATGAGATTTCTAATGTTTCAATCCTGTTGTAAATAGTCTTTTTTCTGAATTATAGTAGCTCTAAAATGAGTGTAATTACTGCGTCCGAGAAGAAACGCTTGCAATCCTTGAAGGAGAAGAAACAGGCATTCAAAGCAAAAGGACAATTTATACAGCAAGCATTAAAGAACTTAGTGGGTTTGTTCATGTTGTATTTTATATGTATATATTATACTTATAAGATTATTTTTTTTTTAGGATAATACTACAAACAATAAAAAAATTATATTTGATGATGTTAATGAACAGCAAGACGTAAAACGAAAGAAAAAAACAAAGAGAGATTTGTTTGACAGTGACGATGACAATAAGAATGAAAAGGATTCTTTATGGAATGAAGATGAATTTAAAGTTAAGAAATGTAAAAAGGTAAGCATTTGATACTTTGTTTTTTTCAATAATGATACTAATAGTATTTATTTATGCTCACAGACTACTCTTGGAAATGATGCACGTTTTATTCTGGATGATCGTTTCATAGAAGATAACAATCAGACCAAGGAAAGTAAAGTTGTTGAGGATACCGATGAGTGTAGTTTGCAGAAGGAGAAGGAAAAACAATTAGATATTTTAGAAAATATTTTAGGAACACCACTTACCATAAAAAATCTGGAAACAAAACCTACTAAGTAAGAATATTTAAATAAATAGAACTTATGATTGTTACTTTGGATATCTAATGATAAAATATTTACAGGAAAGAATTGATGATACGATATGATCCAACTGAAAATGGACACTGTGAATATGAAATAAAACCTGTTCAACCAGAAACTAAGGAAAAAAGTACCAAAAAAAAGAAACGTAATAAATCCATGCCAGAAATTACAGATTCTGCAATTCCTGAACCAGAAGTGTCAAAGGATATTTATTATACTGTATCTGATACTCTGACAGAAAGCTTGAAACAGAAAGAAGGATTTAGTTTATTAAAATTACATGGAAAGGAAAGAAATGATACAGGTGTTTATTAAAAAATATGACATTTTTATATTTTTATTATTTTATGTCTGTACATATATTATTTCAGTTTTAGAAAGTATCAAGGCTAATGATACATCCATAGTGGAAAATATTAAAGCCCAACATTTTAAATTTAATTTAAATGCAAATAATGCATTTAAATATGATTCATCTGATGAAGAAAATACATCTAAAGCACCAGATATAAATAATCAAATGGTTGACGAAACTAAAGAAGGTATTCAAGAAAAAATCCTGTTTGGCCATAAAGATACTCTATTTTTTGATAGCAATGATGTAAGATTTAATGGTATGTATAATAAAAAAAACCAAATTAGAATTAGAGCATTTAAGGTGATACTATAAATATATATATTTTTTTAGAAGCTGTAAAATTCTTCAGTACAGAAGCTACTTCAAATGATACACTTAATAATTTAAGACGCGAATTAAAAACAATTGTACGCATGAAAATTCGTAATAATGTAAGGAGACATCAGCCCTACGGTAAGAAAAGAAAAATAAAAAAATCTCAATAATATTTTTTTATTCTCTTTGAATATTTATATTTGAAAAAGATATAGTAAATAAATATAAAACTAAAATTATAAAAAATTTATATATAAATGTATAAAAATAGATTTATTACATTATAAATACACACATACATCATGAATTTATTATATACATGAATTTTTATTACTTCTTTAGACTTTACATTGACTATTATACAGTAATTTAGTCAATAATAACTTACTTTTTCTATCCACTTAACAATATCTGAAAAGTTCTCAATCTCTTCCGTGATATAAACAATGTCTGGTCACAGTCATCATCTACTGATTTTTCTCCTTATCGTTATCCATATCATTTAGGTTAGGTTTACAGATTTAGACATTTATGTTATATTCGAAGAATCATATATGTTGAAGTTTTAATAAATTTTAAAAAATATGAGACATATGACGAGATAATAATAACGATTCAATATGTCGTGAATAAAATTATTACAAATTACAAATTAAAAAACAATAAAATAAAAGTTTCCTTTATCAAATTTATATTTTTTATATCAAACCTGTTGTATTAAACACGTATCTTATTACGTTTTGTTAGTTTCTTTAGAGGATAAGATGGAAAAGAAGATTGACTACAAAAAGAGAATTGAAGAGATCTATTCTTTGCTTAGATTTATTGTTAGATTTACTGCTTAGATACATATATATCTGATAAAATAACAATACATATGTATGATCGTTTTATAACCAACAAAGCAATCTACATTGCTAATCCATATGATTGTCATGTAAATTTCAAAAGATGTGCTTAAAAACGGTAAATTATCATTTTGTATGTTTTTCTTTATAAAAAAAAAAAACATAAATAAAATGCACTACTGCATAAATTTTTCGAAAAAAAAAAATAAAAATTAATTACCGAAATGCTCGCGGTTCAAAGTTTGGTTCGATGATTTGAACTTTATCATTAAAATAAGCATTCATCTATTCAGAAAAGAAAGATAAATGGCTTTATTTGCATTCTACCATGTATATGTAACATTTACATATTGCATTTAATTACATAAATTTTGAAAATTATCTGCACATTATAATTTATTCTTCTAATTAAAATTAATATCTTTATCTATAAAATAAATTTTTTTTTATAACAAAAAAACATAAATAATTTAAGAAATGATAATATAAAATGCTTTAGAAATTTTTTATTTAGATATTTTCCCGTATATAAAATTTTGTAAAAAAATTTTTTAATGCACATTGAAATAACATTTTACTTTATTCCCTTGCAGTGGTAGAACACTTTGTTCCATTATATTCTATATTATAAATTTAATGAATAAAGTATTACATTAGTTTCTTTTGTCAATATATGGTTGTTTATGACATTCTGTGATAAAACTTCTTTAACATATCAAAAAAAATATTGTGTGGAAGTCCGGACGATATCTGTTTTATGTATACATTAATTAGATTATATGTTTCTTCTTCGTATCTGAAGTAAGCATCCAGCAGATTTAAGTCATTGAATAGTTGGTTCACGCGTTGTACTTTCTCTCGATCCAAAGTTCCGTAACATTCCTATGTAATAAAAAAAGAAAGAGTTAATATAACAGCGTTCGATGAAGCAATACATTTAACAAATGATACTCACTTCTAGTATTTTACGCTATTGTGGAGTAACGTGTTGAAGCGCTTCAACAATAAACCACGTACATTTCCCTTCCTGGATATCAGTCTTACTTTTGCCACAGACTTGGTCTCCATAACAATCCAAATAATCGTCTTGAATTTGAAACAAACATCCTATTTCTGTTAAGATGGTTGTTGCTTCCCTGAACATCTCTTGATCTTTTATTCCAGCCTACAAGTAACACATCATTATTTATCAATTATTATCAAGCAAATCAATTTTCGTGTACGATATATATATAATTATGGTACACTTACTAAATGCATTGCTACAATTACTGGTAAACAAAGTGAATAATACGCTGTTTTGAATTCAATAATGGAATTATATTGATTCGTCGTAAATAAATTCAGATTTGGTCTGTTAAAATTAGAAAACAAATCTAAACTTTGGCCTATTGCTGTCTTATAGTCTATCGAAATATACTTTCATATATAATTGCTCGATTGAAAAGGAAAAGGAAATTTATAATGGACATCGGAAAAAAGGAAGATATATCTTTACTCACATCTTGGAATGTTTCTAGTAGATTAACATAACAATCTTTTCCTTTGAAGTGTTTTCGAATTAAATAAAATATGGAGCTCAGTAATATGAAAGAGTCGTTGATTGCTACTAAACTGAGATCATTGCATCAGTACCAACATGGTTGGCCTCGATGAAATAACGAGTGATCTTCTATATCGTCTACTATGAAGAAAGAAGCTTGCATCTGTAAATGTTATCATTAATTCATGATCATACTTAATTAAAATGATTATTATATATTGTTTCTTTGATTTGAAGGTATTAAAATCTTAGGTATATCTTGCATTTGATTCATTTAATGCGGTTGTTCCATCTTTTGATCAATTTTATTTATTGAATAAATAATAAGATTACCCAATCACATGTGCGGATTGCCAGATTTACTGCTCACAGGTAAAATTTATTAAAAGGTGCAACAACCGATCTTTAAAGTTTATGAAAAATATCGATATCAAGAAAAGAATAATGAAATACGTACCAATTCCATACACCATGCTAAAATCCGGGCTAGACGAATATTTTCTTCTGTCAGTTGATCACTTGGTACTAATAACTTGTAGGTATAAACTAGCCCTAAACCGCGATTTTTCTTTCCTTGTGGAACATTGTATTGTAATAGCTAAATAAAGAAACATCAATGTATGTTTGTTCAATTCTAATGTTCAGTGTTTCATATTTCGTTTTATTATTATAGTTTTTGAATTATTAAAATATTAAAAATACTTGACGTCTTTTTTATTTTCTACAAAATCTGGAACTGATTCTATTTGTTTAAACAATTCTCCTTAAGATATTTTTAAACTTCGATGATGTTTTATTTTTCTAAATTTATACATTATTTGAGAAAAAGAAACAGAAAGAAATTCTTATTTAAAATTTTTATATTCATGATTATTAATTTTGTCATAATGACATTGTATTATGTTGTATTTTTTATAATCATGCTGAAAGAATTTATTCTGAATCGATTAGTCTTTCAAATAAGTTTTGATTACGTCATCTGTTACATCCTATTATTTAGCTTTTAATTAATAACACAGGTCGACAAAATTTAGAAAGATCTTACGCTTTGAATTTTAAAAGATGTAGGATTTTTGCGCCGAAAGCGTTTTTTTTCCATTATCCTCCATTTTTTTACAATATTTGCAAAAACAGTTTTTTTCCGGCTAAACAAAGAATGATATCGAAGTTTGTTTTGTGACATTTAACTTAGAAATGTTCCAACAATACTAAAAATATTTTTTCGATGCTTATAAAAATGTTTTATACAAATCACGAACAAAAATACTTTGGAAAAATCGTAAAAAATATCTGACAATTTATACTTGTAGCTATATATTTCTAGTTTAAATCCTTTTTTGAAAAACTAATTTCCGATTCCACACATCTAAAATGCAAAAACAGCCGGATTGGGTTAATGCATTAGGTCGATGCATAAACATTTTTATAAGCAAAAATTAATAAAGAAAAACTTACTTTGGAAAAAACTGTTTTTGCGATTATTTAATAAATGGAGAGTGATGGAAAAAAAAACGGACTATTAATTCACTTTCAGTGCATCAAAATCCTACGAAAATATCTTTCAAAGTTCAAAGCACAAGATCCCCCCCATCCTAAATTTTATTGGCCTGTATAATTACTTACTTTTTCCAGCCATTTTGCAACATCTGGAATGTCAAAATTTTCAACTGCTTCTTTGATATCATGAATAATGTCCGGCCACACTGCTATTAATTGCTGACTTTCTTCTTTGCTTGTTATTCGTATCGTTGGAGTCATGGAATGAGCCATTTATGTTATTAATTGAACGTTCTAAGGTTTTTAACAAACATTAGTTTAACAAGTATGACAAATAATAAGTAACAATGACGATTTAGTCACGTCATGAATAAAATTGTAATGAGTTACAAGCCAAAAAGATGATGAAATAAAAATTTCTTATATATTTTGTATATCTTTTATATGAAGTATTTCATATTTTATTAAATTTTGTTAACCTTTAGAGAATAAGATGGAAAAGAAAAACATGAAAATAGTATTAAAGAAAAATCTGTTCTTTTCTTGGTTATATATATTCAATACATTGAATAACAATACATATGTATGGTCTTTTTATGATCAACAAAACGGTCTACGCATTAGTAATTCATATGACTGGCATGTAAATATCAAAAGATTTTAATTTAAATAACAAATTGTCCTTGCTGTTTTTTTTATCCGAAAAATCAGTATAAACAGAATGAAGAATATTTAATATTATTGCATAATTTTAATATTAGAATTAATCGTTAAAATGCACGTTTTTTTATTTATTTAGAAATGAAGGAGAAAATATATATTACAGTGTTACCTATTACCATGTGTATGTAACATTAATATACATTGCAATTAATTATATAAAGGATTCTTACAAATATTGGTGACATTGTATTTTTTTATAAATAAAATTAAATTAATATTTACCTTCATAAAATTACATTATAAATAATTTTAGAAGTGATTATTATTAAATATTAAAAAATTTTTTTTATTTTCTGAAGTGAAATATCTTTCTGGACATAAATCTTTATAGATTAGATCTCTTATAGATTATTATTTTTTTTTAGATTTTATATAAGAGATATTTTGATATTTTTCACAACAAAATAACATTTCAGTACTCTTGAACATCAGTAGAATACTTCTCGTTTCACTTTATTCTGTATTTTAAATTTAACGATAAAATATCAATGCATAATAAGTATTTATTAATATCAGTTTCTTTCTTCAATATACATATACAATATACATATACGATTATTTTATATCATTCTGTGATAAAGCTTCCATAATAAAGTCAAGAAAAGACTACGTGAAAGCTCACATGATATCTGCTATATGTACTTTTAGTAGATTATATGTTTCTTCTTCATATGAGAATAAGCTTTTGGTAAATCAAGATTAGTGAAAAGTTGTTTCACGCGTTTTATTTTTTCCGGATCGGGAGAGCCGTAACATTCCTACATAATAAGAAAAAGAATTAATAGAACAGCACACACACACACACACACACACACACACACACACACACACACACACACACACATACACACA
>Ga0157363_1004578_pt1 | contig 12762 bp, 10 predicted proteins | sample AttsexASBM1_FD_111477 | JGI IMG/M metagenome (GOLD analysis project Ga0157363, IMG submission 111477) | Fungus gardens microbial communities from leaf cutter ant in Ribeirão Preto, State of São Paulo, Brazil - Atta sexdens ASBM1 | ecosystem: Host-associated > Fungi > Mycelium > Unclassified ...
ACAGCAGACGCTGGCGCACAGCGAGCTGGTGCCAGCAAGGCTTAAAGAGAGCTTACTGAAGGCGCTGGATAGCCTTTTTATCACGCTGCAGCAGAGCTGGCATACAAAGTGGCAGCCGCTGCGCCTGCACGGTGACTGTCATCCGGGCAATATTTTGTGGCGCGACGGCCCGATGTTTGTTGATCTGGATGACGCGCGCACCGGTCCGGCCGTGCAGGATCTCTGGATGCTGATAAACGGCGACCGGCAGGAGCAGCGCATTCAGTGGGATATCCTGATAGAGGCGTATAACGAGTTCGGTGATTTCGATTTACATGAATTGACACTGATTGAGTCTTTACGCGCCATGCGCATGGTTTATTATCTGGCCTGGGTCGTACGCCGCTGGCAGGATCCCGCTTTTCCGCGTGCGTTTCCCTGGATGACTGACGAGGATTTCTGGCGCCGGCAGATTGCCCTCCTGATTGAGCAGGAGCGACTGTTGCACGAACCCCCATTACGGCTTGGTCCGCAATTTTAATAACGTACTCAGGAGATAGGTTAACAATGAAAAAAATCTGGCTTGCGCTGGCGGGAATGCTGCTGGCATTTAGCGTATCAGCGGCGCAGTTCACCGACGGTAAACAGTATGTCACGCTGCAGAAACCGGTGGCAGGTGAACCGCAGGTCATGGAGTTCTTCTCCTTTTTCTGCCCGCACTGCTATCAGTTTGAACGTGTTTATCACGTCAGCGACGCGGTGAAGAAGAACCTGCCGGCTGAGACCAAAGTGACAAAATATCACGTCGATTTTCTCGGCGGCGATTTAGGCCCGGTGGTCACGCATGCCTGGGCAGTGGCCATGGCGCTGGGCGTGGAAAGCAAAGTTACCGCACCGATTTTTGATGGCATTCAGAAAACGCAAACCATCACCGATCCGGCCAGCCTGAAAGAAACCTTTATTAAAGCAGCAGGGATCTCAGCTGGCGATTATGACGCTGCCTGGAACAGCTTTGCGGTGAAAGCGCTGGTTGCGCAGCAGCAGAAAGCGGCTTCTGATGTTAATCTGCAGGGCGTTCCGGCTATTTTCGTCAACGGCAAATATATGGTTAATAACGGCGGTCTCGACACCAGCTCTATGGAGAATTTTGTCGCCGATTATGCCAACGTGGTTAAGTTCCTGGCTGAAAAGCAGTAACGCGCCACCCTTAAACGCTGGCAATGCCAGCGTTTTTTATTTCTTCACCCTCATTTATTCTTTTTTCTGCCTGCACTCTGTAGTGATATCCACATGGACGATCGCGTTTTCAAAATCGCGTTCTGCGTCACGGCAACTTATTAACCTGTTGTAAATAAATAGTTATTATCTGCTTATTATTTTTCTCATGCTAAAAAAATAGCGCCTTATGAAATTTGCGCACAAAGTTATCCACAGAAAGATCGTTGCGATCCACGTTTGATAACCGTGAAAAAAAGCCCCTCTCTCCCGTGTTCATTCAACATTTTTCTCAGGTTGTGGCATCCTTATAAGCCTGAATCTCGCAACGAAGAAACCTTAACACTATGGCGAAAATCGCAGAAAATCCCCTGATTCTGGTAGACGGATCCTCTTATCTCTACCGTGCATATCATGCCTTTCCGCCACTGACCAACAGCGCGGGCGAACCGACCGGCGCGATGTATGGTGTGCTCAACATGCTGAAAAGTCTGTTGATGCAGTATCAGCCCAGCCATGTGGCTGTGGTCTTCGATGCGAAAGGAAAAACCTTCCGCGACGAACTGTTTGAACACTACAAATCTCATCGTCCGCCGATGCCTGACGATCTGCGTGCGCAGATAGCACCGCTGCATGAGATGGTAAAAGCGATGGGGCTGCCGCTGCTGGCTGTATCGGGCGTGGAGGCAGACGATGTTATCGGTACGCTGGCACTGGAAGCGGGCAAACAGGGGCGCAGCGTACTGATCAGTACCGGTGATAAAGATATGGCGCAGCTGGTCACGCCAGAGATCACACTGATCAATACCATGAGCAATACCGTACTGGGACCGGAAGAGGTTGAAGAGAAATATGGTGTGCCGCCGGCACTGATCATCGATTTTCTGGCGATGATGGGCGACAGCTCCGATAACATTCCCGGCGTACCCGGCGTGGGAGAGAAGACCGCACAGGCGCTGCTGCAGGGGCTGGGTGGTATGCACGCCATTTATGACAATCTCGATAAAGTGTCCGGTCTGTCATTCCGCGGCGCGAAAACCATGGCGGCTAAACTCGAACAGAACCGCGATGTGGCCTTTCTCTCTTACCAGCTGGCGACCATTAAAACCGATGTGCCACTGGAGGTCAGTTACGATCAACTGACGGTAAACCAGCCTGACGTTGAGACGCTGCAGACGCTGTTTGCCCGCTTTGAATTCCGGCGCTGGCAGGCCGATCTGCAGGAAGGTAAGTGGCTGCAGGGTAAAAAGAGTAATGTGCAGGCGCAGAGCGCTCTGGCTGATGAGCCTGAGGCTGCGGAAGCTACCAGCGTGCTCTCCGCGGACGGGTATGTCACTATCCTTGATGAGGCAACCTTTAGCGCCTGGCTCGATAAGCTGAGGCAGGCTGAGGTGTTTGCATTCGATCTCGAAACGGATTCACTCGATACGCTTAGCGCCACCATTGTCGGTATCGCGTTTGCTGTCGCCCCAGGGGAGGCTGCCTACCTGCCGGTTGCGCATGACTATCTGGACGCACCCGATCAGCTCGATCGCACTGACGTGCTGACGAAATTAAAGCCGTTGCTGGAGGATGAACGCGCGGCGAAAGTGGGGCAGAACCTGAAATACGATCGCGGCGTGCTGAAAAATTACGGTATTGAGCTGCGCGGCATCCGGTTTGACACCATGCTGGAGTCCTACTGCCTGAACAGCGTTGGCGGCAAGCATGATATGGATAGCCTCTCTGCGCGCTGGCTGAATCACAAGACGGTCACGTTCACAGAGATCGCCGGCAAAGGTAAAAATCAGCTCACGTTTAACCAAATCGCGCTGGAACAGGCGGCACACTATGCGGCAGAAGATGCCGATGTGACGCTGCAGCTGCATCAGCAGATGTGGCCAAAACTGGAGCAGGAAGCGGGCCCGAAACAGGTCTTTACCGATATCGAAATGCCTCTGGTTACGGTGATTTCGCGCATTGAGCGTAACGGCGTGCTTATCGATCAGAACATCCTCGCCAGACATTCGCAGGAGCTGACAACCCGCCTCTCTGAGCTGGAACTGAAGGCGCATGAACTGGCGGGAGAGCCGTTTAATCTCTCCTCCACCAAACAGCTGCAAACCATCCTGTTTGAAAAGCAGGGCATTAAGCCTACGAAAAAGACACCGGGCGGCGCGCCGTCAACCAGTGAAGAAGTACTGGCCGAGCTGGCGCTTGATTATCCGCTGCCAAAAGTCATCCTGGAACATCGCGGGCTGTCGAAGCTGAAATCTACTTACACTGATAAACTGCCGCAGATGATTAATCCGGTCTCAGGACGCGTTCACACCTCTTATCATCAGGCGGTCACGGCGACCGGCCGGCTCTCCTCAACCGATCCGAACCTGCAGAACATTCCGGTTCGCAACGAAGAAGGGCGCCGGATCCGTCAGGCCTTTATCGCCGGTGCAGATAAACGCATTGTTGCTGCGGACTATTCTCAGATTGAGCTGCGCATCATGGCGCATCTGTCGCAGGATAAAGGTCTGCTGGAGGCCTTTGCGCAGGGAGAAGATATTCACCGCGCCACGGCAGCGGAAGTGTTTGGTGCCCCGCTGGAAAAGGTCTCAGCTGAGCAGCGCCGCAGCGCCAAAGCGATTAACTTCGGCCTGATTTACGGCATGAGTGCGTTTGGCCTCTCGCGTCAGCTGAACATCGGTGCCGGTGAAGCGAAGAAATATATGGATCTCTACTTCGAACGCTATCCGGGCGTACTGCGCTATATGGAAAAGACCCGCGATCAGGCGGCGTCTAAAGGTTACGTAGAGACGCTGGACGGGCGTCGTCTGTGGCTGCCGGATATCAAATCCAGCAACGCTATCCGCCGCAAAGCCGCTGAGCGGGCGGCCATTAATGCGCCGATGCAGGGCACTGCAGCGGATATCATCAAGCGGGCGATGATTGCCGTGGATGGCTGGCTGCAGCAGCAGAACAGTGATGATGTGAAGATGATCATGCAGGTACACGATGAACTGGTATTTGAGATCCACAAAGACGCGGTAGAGAGCGCCAGCGAGAAAATCCGTCAGCTGATGGAGAGCAGTATGTCGCTGGATGTACCGTTGCTGGTGGAAGTGGGTGTCGGTGATAACTGGGATCAGGCGCACTGATCTAACTCGCTGCCTGTTAAACATTTTTTTGGAAATTAAACTACAGCCGCTGTGCGAAAGTGTGACGGAGCTGGTAAAAATTATGTCAAAAGCTGAAATTGGATCACAAAAAATCCTTTGTCGGTCAGAAAAAATCAGGTAAAGTTCGTCGCGTAGGGTACAGAGGTAAGATGTTCTATCTTTCAGACCTTTTACTTCACGTAATCGGATTTGGCTGAATATTTAGCCGCCCCAGTCAGTTATGACTGGGGCGTTTTTTATTGGGCTTTTTTCACCCGGCAACGCTGCCGTTACTCAGCCGGCTGGTTATCTGCGTCACCTTCACGGGCCGGCTCAAGTTCGCTGAACCAGGTATCCAGTTTCTGACGCACCTTGTCCACGCCCAGCTTTTTCAGCGAAGAGAACATCTCAACCTGCACGTCGCCCATAAAGCCCAGCGCGGCTTCGCGCACCATGTTGAGCTGCGCTTTACGTGCGCCAGAGGCGAGCTTGTCCGCTTTGGTCAGCAGCACCAGTACCGGAATATTGCTGCTTACGGCCCACTCAATCATCTGCTGATCGAGATCTTTAAGCGGATGGCGAATATCCATCAGCACCACCAGCCCTTTCAGCGCCTGCCGCTTCTGCAGATACTCTGCCAGCGCACGCTGCCATTTACGTTTCATCTCCTCAGGCACTTCGGCATAGCCGTAGCCGGGCAGATCCACCAGACGTTTGCCTTCAACCACTTCAAACAGGTTGATAAGCTGAGTGCGCCCCGGCGTTTTACTGGTGCGCGCCAGACTTTTCTGGTTGGTCAGGGTATTAAGCGCACTGGATTTGCCTGCATTTGAGCGCCCGGCAAAGGCTACTTCAATACCCGTGTCGGCCGGCAGATGACGGATATCTGGCGCACTGAGCATGAAGTGAGTGATGTGATAATTCAAAGCAGACAAAATAGACTCCAGCTGATAGATACGGACTAATGGCGCTGATTATACCTGTTATGGCGCAAAAGTACCCGACAGCCGTAGCCCTGACAAATCGTGTAAGAGATCGCCGATTTTTGCTGCCAGTTTTAGCTTAAAAATAAAAAGTTCAATATTTTTTTATTATTATAATACAATGAATTGCGCATTATTTTGCTCTTTTCCCTTTAAAAAAGAGCGAGATCTTACTTGTTGATTTGGCACTTTCGTCTACATTTGGTGTCAGTGCAAGGCAGCACCCATCAGGATGATGCGCTCAGGAGTGTCCGGAAGACCAGGAGCATGGCAGGAGTACGATTCAGGCAGGAATCGGGAATGGACAGGGATTACTCGCAGGAGCGATAAGGCGACGGAGCGACCGGGACGTTGAGAGCCGTAAAGGATTTATTCAGAGTTTCCTTCGTACGAAGGTGCGAAATAAGGCGATAGCAAAAGCTATCGCCTTTTTTCTTTGTCTGCTTTCTGCTAGATTTCGCCGCAATTCTATACTGAACTCACCAGGCATCACTGAGACCGGACATCATGAAGCAACCTGCACCCGCCCAGCGTGGCAAACCCGCTGCTAAAGCCAAACGTAAATCGCGTGAAGAACTGAATCAGGAAGCGCGCGATCGTAAACGCGATAAAAAGCATAGCGGCCATAAATCGGGCAGCCGCACCAGCCCGACGGCGCAGAGCAGCGGCAGCGCACAGACTAAAAAAAGCAGCGATGCCCGCATTGGCAGCAAAAAACCGGTGGCGCTGGTGGCTGACGGCAAAACGCAGCCCGTGACAAAAGCGGCACCTCAGCCCAAAGCGAAAGCGCAGAAAGTACGCCTGACGCCTGAAGAGGAGCTGGCGAAGCTGGAGAACGATGAACGTCTCGACACGCTGCTCGATCGCCTGGAAAAAGGCGAGACGCTGAGCGGTGAAGACCAGGCGTGGCTGGATGAGACGCTGGACCGCATCGATGAGCTGATGGAAACGCTGGGGATCGCGCTGGATGATGACGCCGAAGATGAACAGGCTGAAGAAGATATGATGCGCCTGCTGAAAGGGCAGTAATCCCGTTACCGGACGGCATGCGCCGTATCGCATGCCGCGCTGAACAGGTATTCGACAATGTTTTGGCCTGGATCAATTTTAGCGCTGCTGCTCACATGTTATATCCTCTGGTTATTGTTTAAACTACGCCGCCTGTCGCGCCTGAAGTCGCGTTTACGGCGGCGTTCTCTTCACCGCTTCACTGACCCTTCTGCGCGACCTTTCCGGACCACACGCCACCGAAAGAGGTAAGCATGACCGCGCAGCAGATAGAATGGGATCAGCAGCTGGTGGAGAAATACAGCGGCTCAGGCCCGCGTTATACCTCCTATCCTACCGCGCCGGAATTCAGCGAAACTTTTCGCGCCGCAGATTTTGAGCAGGCTGCCACCCGTTATCCTCACCGGCCGCTCTCTCTCTTTACGTGCATATCCCGTTCTGCCACAAACTGTGTTACTTCTGCGGCTGCAATAAAATAGTGACGCGCCAGCGGCAAAAAGCTGATCGCTATCTGAATGCGCTGGCGCAGGAGATTGCCTGTCGTGCTCCGCTGTTTGCCGGTCGCCGGGTGACACAGCTGCACTGGGGCGGTGGCACGCCGACCTTTCTTGACGGAGCGCAGATAAGCCGGCTGATGGCGCTGCTGCGGCATCACTTCGCGATAACGGATGATGCTGAAATGTCGATCGAAATCGATCCGCGTGAGATCGCGCCGGCCACGATCGATCATCTGCGGACGGAAGGATTCAACCGTCTGAGCATCGGGATCCAGGATTTTGATCGGGCGGTGCAGGCGCGCATTAACCGGATACAGGATGAAGCGGCCATTGGTGCGCTGGTAAAGCGCGCGCGCGAACAGGGTTTTCGTTCGGTCAGTTTCGATCTGATCTACGGTCTGCCGCTGCAGAGTGCGGAACGGTTTGCGCTGACGCTGCAGCGGGTGATCGCGCTCGCTCCCGACCGTCTGAGCCTGTTCAGCTATGCGCATATGCCGGCGCTGTTTGCGGCACAGCGCAAAATCAAAGCAGCAGACCTGCCCGACGGCGCGCAAAAGCTGCTGATCCTGCAGCAGAGCATTGCCACACTGACCGCCGCAGGTTACCGGTTTATCGGGATGGACCACTTCGCCCGGCCGGATGATGACCTGGCGATCGCACAGCGCAGCGGTCTGCTGCACCGCAATTTTCAGGGCTACACCACGCACGGTGAGAGCGATCTGCTGGGTCTGGGCGTATCTGCCATCAGCATGCTGGGCGACAGCTATGCGCAGAACCGGAAAGCGCTGAATGAGTGGTATGCAGGGGTGGAACAGCAGGGTAGCGCGCTGTGGCGCGGATTAACGCTGACGGAGGACGATCGTCTGCGGCGTGAGGTGATTAAACAGCTTATCTGCAACTTCACGCTCGATTTTGCCGCCGTGGAGGCGCAGTGGCCGATCGTGTTTGAGGACTATTTTGCCGACGATCTGGCACAGCTGGCTCCGCTGGTGGCGGAGGGGCTGGTTTGCTATGAGAGGCGGCGTATAACGGCGACCGGTCGCGGTCGTCTGCTGATCCGCTCTGTCTGCATGTGTTTCGATCGCTACCTGCGGCAGAAAAGCCGCCAGCAGCACTATTCCCGGATCATCTGAATAACAAAGGGAGCATACGCTCCCTTGCTATTAACTGAACAGGCTCGCCGTAATGGCGCATACCACAGCAGCCAGCGCAGTCTGCGGCGAATGGGCCACCGCGCTGCCAATGGCTGCCAGATTATGCGCTATTGTCAGCATGACAGATTGCAGCATGATACTTCTCTCCCGATTACCGCGAATATCATACTCACCGGTAACGGTCTGTACAGCCTGTGCGTGCAAAAAATCAGCAGAAGCGCCGCTGATGTCGCAGCGTTACTCCATGCCCAGCTCTTTAAGTTTGCGCGTCAGCGTATTGCGCCCCCAGCCAAGCAGGCGTGCCGCTTCCTGTTTATGCCCCTGGGTGTGACGCAGCGCCGTGGTCAGCAGCGTACGCTCCATCTCCGGCTGCGCTTCAGATAACAGGTTCTGATGACCGGAACGCAGCGCGCGATCGGCCCACTGCGCCAGCAGCGTGGCCCAGCTGTCCGGCAGCGACTGCACCGGACTGTCAGGCGTGGCGGATTCAAACAGCTCCGGCGGCAGATCCTGAATCAGCACTTCCTGACCGGCGGCCATGACCGTCAGCCAGCGGCAGGTGTTCTCCAGCTGGCGCACGTTGCCCGACCAGTGCAGGCGGGTCAGCGCCGTTTCCGTTTCCGGATGCAGGATTTTAGCCTCAACGCCCAGCTCGCGTGCGGCAACCTGCAGGAAGTAGCGTGCCAGACGCGGAATATCTTCGCGGCGCTCACGCAGCGGCGGAAGATGTACCCGAATGACATTGAGGCGGTGGAACAGATCCTCACGGAATTTGCCTTCCTGCACGCGCAGCTCAAGGTTCTGATGCGTGGCGGCAATAATGCGCACGTCCACTTTTACCGGCGCGTAGCCGCCCACGCGATAGAACTGACCGTCTGCCAGCACGCGCAGCAGACGCGTCTGCACATCCAGCGGCATATCGCCAATCTCATCAAGAAACAGCGTGCCGCCATCAGCCTGTTCAAAGCGCCCCTGGCGGATCTGATTGGCGCCGGTAAACGCGCCTTTTTCATGCCCGAACAGTTCAGATTCAATCAGGTCTTTCGGGATCGCCGCCATATTCAGCGCGATAAAAGGCGCCTTGGCGCGCGGGCTGTGGCGGTGCAGCGCATGCGCGACCAGCTCTTTACCGGTTCCCGACTCACCGTTAATCAGCACGCTGATGGAGGAGCGTGACAGACGGCCAATAATACGGAACACATCCTGCATCGCCGGCGCTTCGCCGATGATGTCGGTTGTCGGGCCGCTGACGGGCTGATTGCGCGGCTGCTGCTGCTCCTGATAGTGGCTGATGGCGCGCTCGACCAGCGCTACCGCCTCATCGATATCAAACGGCTTGGGCAGATAATCAAATGCGCCCTGCTGATAGGCACTGACGGCGGCATCAAGATCGGAGTGCGCCGTCATAATGATGACCGGCAGCATCGGATGACGCTGCTTGATCTGCTTCAGTAGCGCCAGGCCATCCATGCCCGGCATGCGAATATCTGACAATAGTACGTCCGGGGTTTTGCTGGCGAGTGCATCCAGCACCTCACTGGCGCTGTCAAACGTCGCGCAGCTTAAACCGGCTCCAGTGAGCGCGCGTTCAAGCACCCAGCGGATGGAGCTATCGTCATCGACGATCCAGACTATCCCTCGTTGCATAGAAACCTCACTGGCGAATGGGCAGGTAGACCGAAAACTCGGTGTGACCTGGCCAACTGTTAAATTCAATTTTTCCGGAGTGCTGATCGATCAGGCTGCGGGCGATAGAGAGTCCGAGACCGGTACCCCCTTCGCGTCCGCTGACCATGGGATAGAACAGCGTATCCTGCAGCTGTGCCGGTATGCCCGGCCCGTTATCTTCCACATCAATACGTGCCACCAGCCGGTAGCGCGTGCCGTGCAGCGTCAGCTGAAAAGCGGTACGCGTACGCAGCACGATGGTACCGCCCTCTGCGCCGAGCGCCTGCAGCGCATTGCGTACGACGTTAAGCAGCACCTGTTCAATCTGGTCAGGATCGTGCGGCAGCTCCGGCAGGCTGGGATCGTAGTCGCGTACCAGCGTTATATTGTCCGGCAGCTCCATCGAGACCAGCTTGACCACGCGCTCCGCCACCTGATGAATGCTCTGCGTAACGTGCAGCCCCGGCTGCTGCGGGCCCAGCAGACGATCGACCAGATTGCGCAGCCGGTCTGCCTGCTCGATGATAACGTTGGTGTATTCGTTCAGCGACGGGTCAGGTAGCGCGCGCGACAGCAGCTGTGCCGCGCCGCGCAGGCCGCCAAGCGGGTTTTTAATCTCATGCGCCAGGCCGCGCACTAAATCGCGTGCGGCAACCTGCTGAGCATGCTGGATCTGCTCCTGGCTGAGCCGGCGCTGATTGTCCATCGGCGCCATCTCCAGCAGGATCAGGCCGTCCGGCAGACGCTGCGCGGTCAGCGACATGATGTGCGCGCGTCCGTCAACCACCAGCGTGACTTCGCTGTCGGTAAAGCCCTGGCCTGCGGCCAGGCTCTCGCGCATCACGTCAATATTGAGCGAAAAGTAGCCGGTCAGCTCCGGCAGCGGCGTACCGAACAGCTTACGCGAACTCTGCGCCAGCAGCTGCTGCGCAGCCGGATTGGCATAGTGGATCATCAGCCCGTCATCGACCAGCAGAATACTGTTTATCAGGGAGTTGAGAATCTGCCCTGCGTCGGGCAGTGAGCCAGCAACCATACCACGATCCTCTGCACCAAATGGGTGCACTATAGCGTTTTGGGATGGAAAACTCCCCGATAACGGCAATTTTGCGGTGAAAAAAACCCATCCGGAGATGGGCTAAAGTTTCCACGGCAACAAAAAAACGTTGTCCTCTTTTGCCCGGCCTGGCGGACAAAAGAGGTGAATGGCCATTTAAACGCTGTAGTAGAGTTCAAATTCAACCGGGTGTGGCGTCATGCGAACGCGATCAACATCTGGCTTGCGCAGTTCGATATAAGCATCGATAGCGTCATCAGTGAATACGCCGCCGCGGGTCAGGAACTCGCGATCTTCATTCAGCGCGTTCAGTGCTTCTTCCAGAGAACCGGCTACTTTCGGGATCTCCGCTTCTTCTTCCGGCGGCAGATCGTAGAGGTTTTTGTCCATCGCATCGCCAGGATGGATTTTATTGATGATACCGTCGAGGCCAGCCATCAGCAGCGCAGTAAACGCCAGGTATGGGTTAGCCGCTGGATCCGGGAAGCGCGCTTCAATACGGCGGGCTTTCGGGCTGGCAACCACCGGAATACGGATGGAGGCTGAGCGGTTACGCGCGGAGTAAGCGAGCATAACCGGCGCTTCATAACCCGGCACCAGACGCTTGTAGGAGTTGGTGGTTGGGTTAGCCAGGGCGTTAATCGCTTTAGCGTGCTTGATCACACCGCCGATGTAGAACAGCGCGGTTTCAGAGAGGCCGCCGTACTTATCGCCAGAGAACAGGTTTACGCCACCTTTAGAGAGTGACATATGGCAGTGCATACCGGATCCGTTGTCACCAAACATCGGTTTTGGCATAAAGGTTGCGGTCTTGCCGTAGGCGTGCGCAACGTTGTGCACGACATACTTATAAATCTGAATTTCATCCGCTTTTTTGGTCATGGTGTTGAAGCGGGTTGCCACTTCGTTCTGACCAGCGGTTGCCACTTCGTGGTGATGTGCTTCTACAACCAGACCCATCTGCTCCATGGTCAGACACATGGCAGAACGGATATCCTGAGAGGAGTCAACCGGTGGTACCGGGAAGTAGCCGCCTTTCAGACCCGGACGGTGGCCTTTGTTGCCGCCTTCGTACGCTTTGCCAGTGTTCCAGCACGCTTCAATATCATCGATAGCGACGTGTGAACCTGAAGTCGATGAACCGAAACGGATATCGTCAAACAGGAAAAACTCTGGCTCAGGTCCGAACAGCACAGTGTCAGCAATACCGGAAGCGCGCAGGTACTCTTCAGCGCGCTTGGCGATGGAGCGCGGATCGCGATCGTAACCCTGCAGCGTGCCTGGCTCGAGGATGTCACACCGGATGATGAGGGTCGGGTCTTCGAAGAACGGGTCCATCACCGCAGTGGTGGCATCCGGCATCAGCACCATGTCTGATTCGTTAATGCCTTTCCAGCCACCGATGGATGAACCATCGAACATTTTGCCTTCTTCAAAGAAGTCTGCGTTAACCTGATGAGCAGGAATGGTGACGTGCTGTTCTTTACCTTTGGTATCGGTAAAACGCAGATCGACGAACTTAACTTCATGCTCGTTCATCATCGAGAGAACGTGTTCAGCGGACATACTCAACTCTCCTGGAAATGGTCATCTGTTGTCGTGGTGAGAGAACTCAAAATGCCTGGAATGTGTCACGACTACTGACCACCCCTGACTAAGATCCCGGCAAGCTATTCAGCCATCAGGCCACTGTCGTTTGCACTTAAAAAAGATAAAGCGAATTCTGTGCCAACTTTTTTTAAGTGCAATAAATAGCGCTGTGCGGCGCGCTGCGGTGCATCAGCAGCTGCACCAGAACAGACGCATTGCTTTATTATGGTGCAAAAAGATGCGCTGATGGCACTAAAATGGTGCATAAAGCCAGCAGAGTGCAGATATTTGCACCGCTAATGGTGCTAAAAACCAGCAGCGTGAGAATATTGTCGGGAAAACTGTGATCATGTTCAGTATTCCGCTTAATCCGTGTACAATACCGCGTTATTTCTATAATGCCTGAGGCAAAGCTGTGATCGAAAATTTGCGTAACATCGCCATCATCGCGCACGTTGACCATGGAAAAACCACCCTGGT
>Ga0157363_1004579_pt1 | contig 12759 bp, 9 predicted proteins | sample AttsexASBM1_FD_111477 | JGI IMG/M metagenome (GOLD analysis project Ga0157363, IMG submission 111477) | Fungus gardens microbial communities from leaf cutter ant in Ribeirão Preto, State of São Paulo, Brazil - Atta sexdens ASBM1 | ecosystem: Host-associated > Fungi > Mycelium > Unclassified ...
GCTTTTGCAAAACTGTGATTGTAGGATTTCTTAAATGATATCTATGACTGTTATCTTTCCAATGATATAATACATTTTATATATTGTATACATAAATAATAATAGAGTTGCCATGCTACTTCAGTTCAATTTATTGGAATCGATCACGAACTTTTTCACTGATTCAGTATATTATAAATTCCTTTTAAATTTTTGTATGCAATTTTCGAGAATAATAGGGTGCTTCCTATTCATGACAGTCGAAATTTCGAAAAACAGAATCTCAAAAAAATCATACGAAGTCAGAATTATTAGTTTGTATAATTTGTTAAACCCAGCTAACGAGAGTGGATTAAAATGGATTGAAATTTTTTTCTATCCGAATGCATATTTTAAATAGCGAATACTTTTTTTTGGATTCAATTGGATTCAATTAGATTCAACTAGATGCAATTGGATTAAAAAAACTGCATTTCCCATTCAAAATTTTGAATTGAACAGTATTCACAGTGTGTTTTTTGTGCACAGAAAAAGCTAATATTATTTTTAGATTAAAAGGCATAGAGATATGCTGCATGCAATTCCTATAAATGAATAAAAATACATTCAGGATTGAAAAGCATTGATTTTAACATTCGTGAATCAATATTTCTGAAAATCTGAATCCATTTCAATTTATTTCAATTCACTCTCGTTTGCTGGAAACTCAAAAAGATTCTAATTGGTCGTATGACTTTTCCGATATTCCATTTTCCGAAATTTTGACTGTCATAAGGAAGCACCCTAAGATTCTAGGAGTCTCAACTGACATGCAAAAACATCACGTATGCGCGGAGAAGAGCAGCGGCAAAAATATTTATGATTCATGATTCCTAATCGCACGCATATCTTGGTTATCATTGCATCCGTGAAAAAAAAAAAAAGAAACAGGAAGAGATATTAGAAGAAATCATAAAACCGAAACTCGTCATCAACCGAAGTCAATTATAGAAAAGCAGTAGGATAACGAGTCGTTATCCTATTTGATCAAATCAAGACCCGACAAACGAATCAAACGAATAGCGCCAACATCTCGAATTTTCCGACCAATCGGAAAACGATGTCCAATTAAAAGTCCTGTGTACGCAGGCGTACAGGTGGTGCCACTTTGTGCACTTCTGCGCTATATTCCCGCCAACATGGCAAATATGTCGGCGCTTGTGTCGTTTCGGTCGTTTCCCGCCAATCCTTTACAGCACAACCCCGTTAGAGCGCGACGAAGTTTTTGTATGGCGGTCTAAAGAGTGTTTTTCTCGCAGTATTTCTTCTGATTTTTCGTCTGGCTGGATTACGTCGTGAAAAAATGGGGCAGTCGGATGATATTGAGGATTCGATGTATGGCCGGCACCAGGATCTTTGCCAAAAGCTGAATATGGACGCGGCTGCCGCGTCCGAGGCTTGGAAATCCTACGAGACTATTCGGCAGAATTATACTCTCGAGGTAATATTTTATTTCGATAGCGCAGCCGTCCCTACGGCATATACGATATCGCTTTGCATAAGATGTCGAAGACGATGTCCAGGTGCATGAGTGTCCTTGAATCGCCGATCATCCCTGCGAGATAAGCGAAGTTTGGGCGTTCATTTACCTCTCGACCGATTATTCAAAGCGTGACAGACTTATTTAGCTCGTGAATTACAAAAAGATCGTTTTGTAGAAATTGATAGATTTTATTTTTGCAATATGTGTAAATGCATGTATATATGTTTATTTACAGGGACACAATCTTTTCCCTTGTGTTCTTTTATTTCGTAGAATTTCATCCCACTTCTATTAATAATATTTCACTTTATTTTAGTCCCAAATAATACTTTAATATATTTGATGTCTGTGTACAATTATTTCAAGAAAGATATTTAATGTATCTTTGCAGGGTGATCAGTTGCATTGGATAGGATGTGCAGTATATGTCGCTTGTAGAAAATTCTCTATACCCACTGTAGGAAGACCAGGTACTAATGTGGAAGGCAATTGCGTGTCATTGACTAGGCTCCTGCAACTGTGTAATCTTCCATTGATACAATTCTTTACAAAGAGCAAATCATGGGCAGATATGGCAAATATGCCTCAGGATTTCCGAGCCAGGATAGAAAAGCTAGAGGCTAATTTCTCGGTATCTATGGTTATCTTCAAAAAATATCAGCCAATATTTGCGGATATTTTTAAAGATCCACGAGAAGATACCTCGAAACCACATAGATCCAGAAGGCATAAAGCAGTGCCCTGTACACCCACCAGGGTCTTTGAATTTTGCTGGACGCTGTTTATATGCATAAAAGGTGCAATTCATGATATCTCGGACGATCTTGTTAACTCTTATCATCTCTTACTAGTCTGCTGCGATCTTATATATAGTAATGCTCTGTTATCTAACAGAAAAGATTTGTTGAATCCTAATTTTCCTGGTGAGTATTCCAAAATTAGTCTTAAATTGAATATATGTATAATAATCATAAGAACAATTTCATTGTTTTTTGTATTGCAGGCTTACCAACAAATTTTGACGATGATAATTATACTCCGCCACAAGCAGCAAATTGCATTGTTAACTTGTTGTGTGAGCGTCATGATGCAATAGCTGTTGAAGCTAAAGCTATAAAAGAATACTGCATGAAAAATTACATTAACAAACTATTTAATGAGAAAATCTTACGTGGCGATCAGTCAAATTTCTCTGGTATGCTAGAATCATTGAATTTTGATGGTAACAACAAGGCCATTAACAAGTCTTATGAACAGCGTATGCTAAGTGTTGGAGACTTTGATGAAAGAATTTTCTTAGGTATGCAAATTATTTATAATTAAGATTTTTGCTCTATGTATAGTAATAACTGATGCAAGAACAAAATATATGCATTACTGTAAGTGCTTACGTTATAATCTTGCATGGTTTCTATCGGCTTATTTCGCTTCTGTAAATGTCTACGTGACTTGATAAGCAAAAATGTATATACTGCACCATTACTAATTGTTTGTAACTTAGGTTGCGTGTACTATTGTATTCAGTCTATCGTTTATTTAGATATACAAGGACATAAAACAAATACATAACATAAAATGATGTGATAACACTGATAGTGTATTCCCCAAACGCAGCCTTTTAATAGTTTGAATCTAATAGCGAATTCGGCTGGATGCATCAGTGTGCACTTAGTGCATCCAATTGATGTCACTACAAATAAAAATTTAATACATTAATCATATAACATTAACATTTTCTTTATTTCTCTTTTTTAATAAACTTATATCTTATTTATGTTATTATTTGTAACATATATATCGTATATATATGTAATATATAGAACACTAAAGCTATCTGAACTTATAGATTGTAGATTAAAAAAAAGCCAAAAAAGAAGATATATTTAGCAACTTTACAATATTAGTCTGTTAAGTTTATTTTTTTTTATTTTTTTTTATTTTTTTTTTTTTTTAACAAATTTGTGTATTTGCTTTATTGTGATTGCTTTGTAGCAGAATGGAGGAGATTAATTTTGAACAATATATCAATTTCAAATATATTTGGGCAAAACAATGCTAAGCATGGTCAATTTATTAAATATGATATCTTACAAGGTGGGTCTATATCTTGTGCGAATGTTTCTGTTTTGTAAATAATTGAACCAAGTTATACTAATCATATATTTTCTTAAACAAATTTGCCCTGTGCCTATTATTTTTCAGATTACAAGCACAAATTTTTATAAATATGTGATTTTTTGTTTCAGGCCACAACGCTAATGAAAATATTGGTTCCCCTACACAAATGATGAACATTGATGATTTTCATGAAAGATTGCAAATGCAAAGAGAACAGCATGCTGGGGTAAGTTTTAAGGATATTTATTTTTATTTGATTAGTAGTGCAAGCACATTCTATTTTCTTATGTATAGTGCTTATGTAACTGTTTATTTTTCTTAGCAGATACAATATCTGGCACCTCCTACGCCATTAACTGGACGTAAATATCTTCGATCGAAGGATATGTCTAATATAACACCAGTGACTACAGCCACTCAAAGCGTCATTAAATTACAAGCTTTGATAGCAGGACAATCTGCTCCCAGTGAAAGTCTATTACAAATATTGAACAATTGTTCTCAAGATGTTAAGTCGTCACTCGAGGCAAAAGTTAAACAAATTGGTGAGCAATTTTGCGCAAACTATAATAATAATGCAAATATCACCAATGTAAATGATGGTTCAGCATCCGACTTTGGAAAAAAGCGTCTTCTCATGGGACAAACTCTGTTTTACAAGCTTTTAGAAATGATTCTAAATGACGAAAAACGTAAAAAGCCAAATGACGATATAACTGTAAGTTTATATACATATATATATTATATGTATATGTGTGTATATATAAATGAAGATAATTATAGACTAAAAGATCATTGAAGTATTCATACTATAATAATTATTTGTTACAGAATCTCCTTTTGAATGCAGTTTTTATCCAATGCCTGTTTGCTTGCTGTCTGGAAATAGTTATATATTCATATAAAAGTAACGACAAGGTATTCCCTTGGATACTGAAGGCTCTGAATCTGGATGCTTACTATTTCTATAAGGTTATAGAAATTATAGTAAGAGCTGAGGATCAGTTGTCACGGGATGTTGTTAAGCACTTGAATCATATCGAGGAGAAGATTTTGGAGTCTCTGGCGTGGCAAAGTGACAGTCCTTTGTGGCAAACCATCGAATCTTTGCTGGATGGTGTGCCAAGCTGCGAAGAAGTTTCTTTGCCTGGTACATTGGAAACTGCTGACCCAAATGCGCCTGGTCAACCTGTGTTAAGACGAATTGCTTTAGATCGAGAACGTACTCAACATGATGTTCAACAAAGTCCGATTTCATCCGCTTCGGAAAGGTATAATTTAATCATCCAGTGTTTAACCAAAAACTATAAATAAATGTATACACGATGTAGATAACGATTAAGAAAATTATTTTAATATAATATAATAATATAGATATTAAGCTTTTTTTCTTCAAATCATCAATCTAACGATTTTGAAAAATTATATCTTGAGTATTCTTTACCAAAAAAATTTTTTTATAAAGAATAATATATATTGTATTATATGTAGATTTCAGTCTCCTGTCCCAGCATCTGGTATAGCAAAGAAGCGATTATTCTCCGAAACTAGAGTCACCGGTCAAAGTGTCCTTCGTGTTGGACAGAGTGTGTTATCTACTAACAGAATGTTAGTGGACAATGGTCATAGGATACTTCTGCTTCCTGAACAAATTGTCGTTTCTAAACCATCTAGCACGCAAGCGTTAAATAATTCCACACAAGTGACGAACAAAGATGCGGCTAAACCGAAGAGAACAGGCTCTGTCGCGCTGTTCTTTCGAAAATTCTACAATCTTGCGTGCGTACGCATGCAGGATTTGTGCAATTCATTGGAAATATCGGACAACGATAAGAAAAAGATCTGGACGATTTTCGAATACTCCGTCAAGGAACGTACCAAATTGATGAAGGATCGGCATCTTGATCAGATCTTAATGTGTGCAATTTATGTAATATGTAAATTGGTCAGGATAGAGAGAAACTCATTCACTGAAATCATGCGGTGTTATCGTCTACAGCCACAGGCTGAATCGCATATATATAGATCGGTGCTTATCGAAAAAGTTTCTAATGACGGAGATTCGAAGACGAGTAGTAACGAAAGATCGGAAGACAATAGTATGTCAGTAGCAGAAAATGTAACTCCACCAACACCAACAAATATGGCCGGGACGTCACAAAACTTCGATGGGGAGATACGCGGCGATCTAATCAAGTTCTATAACACGATGTATGTCCCGCAAGTCAAGGAATTTGCAAATAAATTTGGATCGGCTCGCGGTAGCGTCATGAATCTCTCGCTGAGTCCTTTACCGAAAGGAAAAGCACCTGCTAATTCTCCAGTAAGACGTGTTACTGGTAGTATTATGACACGCACTCTAGATCCGAAAGCTATAAGTGCGTCACCGGCGCCGCAATTAAGTTATTGCTTCAGTCGTAGTCCTGCCAAGGTAAAATAATATTTTGTAAATTAAAATATAATTTTTATAACTAGCTTTTCTTTAAGTATCTGAAAATTAACTCTTCTTTATGATTAATGTTTTTCAGGATTTAGAAGCTATCAATAAGATGATGATATGCGTAGACGCAAAAAAGAAGAGTGTAGGAAAACGATTACTCTCTGATGATACGGATGTAGAAATGACAGAAAGTACATCTCCTCCTAAAAAAACTACAACTTTTGTTGCACGGAAATTAGAAAATATCATTGGAGAACGACGAACGCAAAATCAATAAGCGGAATGTGGCAGAGTGACAACATTAAAGTTTATGAGGATGAGAAGTGTGTTCAATCTGCTTTTTATTTGTATATGAATTGATTTGCAAAAGCGAAGAAACCTATATGAAACAGATGAAAGCCAATCTCTTGGCTATCTAGCATAAATATGAGACGTTCGTTTCTCAGGTATAGTCATTCTAGCAAATTGGAAGGGCCCAATAATGTATCATTCACATTATATAAGGATGCTACAATGTTGTTTGTAAATCTTATTTAATGCGAAGTCAGAATTCAATTTCCAGTATTCCTCTCTCATTGACTTTTATCTTATCAGAGTAGATTATTTTTTCTGTTAATTTATAATTTACCAAACTGTCTTTCAAGTTGTATTAAATGAAAGTCATGTAATGATTATAACGAATGAAACACGCATATTACATACATATTACGCGCATATTACGCGTTATTTTCCATGCATTATGTTAACATAAAAACCTTTTGAAAACAAATATTACCAATTTTTAACATGTCTGCAGTTATTTTTTGATCATGATTGTTTCGTAAAATTATCTTTATATAGTAAAAAACACATGTACATCTATAGATATATATATTATAGTGATAATTAGTTTTGTGATAAAATTGTCGGGGATTTTGTAGGAACATGTTATCAGTGATTCTACAATATCATCAAAAGTTTTAAAATTTAGGATTATGAAATTATTCATTTTCAGTATACATAACATACAGACTCAAACAGAAAATTGCAAAAAATATGATAGTAGTATTATTGTGACAATAAATTGTAATTCACTACGAAGTAGTCTAACTTCAATGAAAAATATTTTAATGATAGATCTTGGAACTTTAAAATCGATTTTTTTCGAATAAAAATTTGATTATAATTTATCAGAATTATTTACCTCTTAACATCACTTATCGCGTAAACAAATATTAAATAATTCTGTTTAAATAAAGTTAAATAAACAGAGAATATCGTTTTATTATTTATTTACATTTCCAAACTTAGAATCCATTGAAAACCTTTTAATCGGTTTTAATTAAAAAATATATTAATCCCTCGATATTAAAATAATCATTGGTCCTTTTTATATATAGTATCTATCGTTAAAATATCCAGTTGTGATATACATATATTTTGAATTTGTAAAATAAGTTAAACAAAAAATGATATTAATTATATATATAAAATTAATTATATATATAAAATTCTTGTTTCTGATTGTTATAATCAGCTCGTTATTTGCATTATATCTTGTAAAAGTAAACCTAGTCAATATTTGTGAAGTATTTGGTATTTACATCTTTCACACTGGAAATTGATCTGACTATTTCAATTGCATATATTATGATTTATCGATAAAATTACATCATTTTATGTACCGCGATCAAAATGTATACAAAGTCTATAAAAAAAATGATTTCAGTTCCATTTGATAAAATCAGTTATTTTATTGATGAACGTGAATTCATGGTTATAACATTGAATACTGAGTATTGAAAGAAAATGAAAATACAGTTGAAAGCAGTTGGGAGTAATAATTCGATTGAATTTACTCTTTAAAAGGGGAATGTTGATCCAAATAAATTCGAGGTAAAATCGTTATATGCTCATTATAAGGATATTTTCTATATTGAGATACAAGTTATTTATATCTTTTAAAATTTAGTTTATCATGAGTTGAAAACTCAAAGTAGATGTAAATATTTCTAAATTCACTACGATCTCATTAATTTGCCATTTATTATCGAACAATGTATAAAACGAAAATTATAAAATAAGTGTTAAAGATAATTATTGTATTTATTGCATTGCAAGGATTTTGTAACTCGAGCTTTATATAAATGAATATCGATCACGAGTTAAGAAAAAGAGAGAGAGAAAAAAAATACTGAATACTTTAATAATAATAATTGAATATAAATATTCGCGTTGTGCACGAGATGATTAATGTTGCCTATTTTCACATGTGTTTAGACCTGCACTTCTTCGGGTTTCTTCGATTAATATAGTGAAATTATTTGCGAAAACGTGCTTCTTGATCATTTTTGTTGCTTTTGCTATTAAAATTAATTTTATTATTGTATTTTCAAAGTTTTTTTGGTTGAAAAGAAGAATATAAGATTGTTTTTCTTTATACAGAGTAGGGAATTTAAAATGTTACAAACTATGTAACTATATACCATTTTTTTTACATCAATTGATTCACTTCATTATTCCGCGCATAAAGATAAGATATTTATCAAAAAATGAATATTTATGAGATACTTTCTATTTCATGTCAAAATGTGTCGGAATAAAATATATCTTGTAAACTATTAATTTTTCGATATTTTTATCTTAATATTTATGCAAAATAATTAGGGAAATCAATTATGTAAAAAAAGATCATTTCATTATAAAAAAACGGAGACGACCTCTATGTTGAAAAGTTTTTTAAAAAATTGATTTTATCAATATTGATTGATCGAATTTGTTTCCCTTGAAAAATCATATAATTTTGTTCAAACATATTTTTGATTCGACGAATATTTTCAGATACAACGATTTGTAACACTCTAAATACCCCACCCGGTACAGCTTATATGCACGACTAAAAATGATTACTAATGTAGTTTTCTTTATAAATAAATAATGTAAAAAGTTTTATATCAGTGTATAATGAATTACTATTAATGATCATCTTTTATGTATATAAAGTATTGTAATACAGAAATGAATTGGCAATATAATAAAAAATTTCGATTTTTTTTATAAAATCATCATCGCAATACTATAATTAAAATTTATCAAATATTTTGGAACGTAATGTGCAAATAAACGTGTTTTAAGATTATTCTTATTTAAAGCAACTTACTTTATGGTTTTTAACAAAAAAACATACATAGTATATTTCATGAATTAAATATTTATTAGTCAAAATCAAATTCGAATTTTATAATAACAATTCTCGTTTGCGTTTTGCGTACAAAATATATTACAATATATGCATATAAGGAAAGTTCTTCTATATTGAATGTAGGCCTCAAGCCTAGCTCAATGTCATACGCGCAAATGCCTTATTATATACATACATTTACATATGTAAAATGTCATATATACATATATGTATACATATACATATATATGATGTATTTACATGGCATAATACATTAAGCTAGAACTGTTTAAATGATATATATATATATATATATATATATATGTAAAATATACAGAATGTCCCAAAAGTCTGTACATTTTAGCGACACATTATGAATCTCTCCTATTTCATCAAAATATACAATACCTCATTGGAACATCCCATATTATACAATTCGTTTTTGTGACATTCATATAAGTTATTCACTAGTATTTTCAGGCTCTTATTTACAAAGTATAAAGGAGCGCGCAATATATGAGAAATTTCTACATTATTACGTATTTTTCAGGGACATTAACTTTCAGTCAATGTAAACAATGTTCCACAATATTGCATTGGCACGAACGTCAGCTATTTTAATACGCGCAGTGATAAATTTTTTTTCAGTCTATCATATCTATTATCATTTATTATGTACATATGGAACAAATTTGATTTGCCGATAGAATATCGAAATATTATATATTTCGAATAATTATATTTCCAAATATAATGATTCAGCAAAACCAATCTCTCTTAATTAAATCTTTTTGATTAAATTAACAATCACATTTCATAACTTCAACGAAAATATATTAAAATATTACAATACTGCATTGCTATATATTTGCAAATTTACCTTATGCATAAGTGCTATATCTACACAGTATTAATTTATAATGTAATTTCATATAAAAGGAATTTTTTAAATGTTAGAAAAATGGTGTCTCCACATTATATTCGAGAAAAATTACACTTGGAATCTTTCTAAAATCCAATGTAATCATAAAAGACAGATACTATCTCTTATTTGACAAGTCATGGCATTTGTGACAATTTACAAGCATTAAAATCGTAATTTACAATAGCAAAATATATACATTTTTGCTAATATCTTAAAGAAGTCGATCTAAAGAAATAACGATTCACTCGAGATTTCATTGTCAGACAATGACTTGGCTCGGTCATTCTTATTTAATCTTCTTTATTTTCCAGCAAAGGAATATTCGAATACTTGGGAAAATCTACAGCATCAACAGGATTTTTAACTTTGAAACTGGGAAATAATCCTGTCATGCTAGTTCTGGTGTTGTAACCTTTGGAGAAACCATCCCAATGATTACCAAAAACATCGATTAAGTCTCCGACTTTTAGCTCTAACTCCCCACTCTTTCTCGGTTTGTGATCCAAAATAGCAACGTGGGGATGTGGATTTTGTCCCCCGTAATAATATATATCATCGAGGGAAGCAAATCTGTCATACGCGTCCGCGTAAAAGGTTTGCATCAATTCGTACGCGACGCGACATACTTGAGAACTGAACGTACACACCAAATAATCGCATTCCGACAGAAGATGGATATCGATAATTATTCCCTGCAACGAGGTATCTGAATATCGTTTCGCTACGGATGCCGTTTCCGCGATTTCCGGATCGCCTATTATCTCGTAATTCGGATAACGTTTTCTAGCTGTTGTTATCACTTTCGGATCGTCACTGGCTAAAAAAACTCTCCTCACGTCTGGTTTTGTTTCAAGCTCATCAAAATATTGTTCGACTTTAATCATATATTCATCTATGTCATGATAAGCTGCCTCTGTACCTACTTTATCAGTTCTACGCACATGAACACCAACGATAGGTTTTTTAAAACCGAGTCTCTCTTTCGCTTTCTCTAGCGTTCTCTTCACGTGATCCTGAGGTCTCATTAAGTATTTTAATACTTGTCCTACCCACCAAACTAAAGGATGACCATGAATTTTCTCTAATCTCGGCGCTAAATCTGCAGGTACGCTAGGTGGCTGGAATCTTGGCTTAGGATAAACATTGTCTACAATTGGTAGAGATATTACTTGTTTAGAGGGATCTCCAGGCCAATTAGAATGTGAAGTACCAGTTGTAGACAAGCAAGTGTCGCTAAGAGGTTTGAAAACAGATTCCCAACCATCCTTGTGATACCTCCACCCTTTAGATTTCATTATTAAAGTTCTTTCTGTACCATAAGCCACTAAGAAGCAATATGTGATGTGATGAATCTGCAAAGAAGTACATACATATACATTTACAACACTTCTTTTATTTGATCATTTAACTATTATCATTTAATTTAATTTTTTTACCTGACATCCAAAACCACAACCTTTATTTAAGCTACATATTAGCTTCTTCGCCTTATTACAATCAGTAGGATTTTGTAGATATCTTCAAAGTAAATATGAGATAGATTAGATTAGTAAGATAGATTAGATTAGCTTAGTTTTGAAATCTTAAATACTTTAATATATTAAATTATATATCAGAGCTGCATTACCTAAATCTTCTTTGAACAAGATCGGATAAATCTTTAGCTTCCTTTTCTCGCCATTCATCATAACCATCCGACTTCTTCAACTTATCGATATTTATTATAAGTGACTTTTTGTGCTCCCATGCATTTTTTATCACATCCTGTATCTCTTTTTCTCTTTGATCATATGTGAATTCATCAATGTGCTTCTTGAATTTATTTAACTCAGCGTTAATATAATACCTGTAGTGTAAAACTAAGCACGTAATCTTTCGTGTAACATGTTAAGCATAATTTGTTTTAATTTTGATAGTCATATTTACCACATCTCCTGAATATCATTCCTCAATCGCCGTCGCAGTTCCTCATATTCCAAGGAAGGAATACCATGCTTTGATCCATCTTGATGATCTATTAGATCATAATAGACCGATGCTTTTTCGAGTCTGTCTTGTACGGAGCCTAAATGGTCCCCTTGTATAGATTTCGACCCTTCTCTGGAAATTATGTTAGCCTATACAATAAAAAGATCGCAGTGCTCTATGTCTCAAATTTGTATTTTCAGCATCGCTTTTTTCATATATACAATATGTTGTACACAAACGTACCCTAATATAAAGTTCTTTAACGCATCATTCTGCTTCTTTAGAATTTCAAAGTCATTAACCATTTGTGTTAAGCGTTGTGTATTCTCTTTGTTGGCAGTGTCAGCATCGCGGCTTGACAATGAGTTGGATTTAAATATATGGATCATAGAAATAATCAGTACTAAAAACCATGCGGCTAGCAACGCTATGCCGAGTTTTCCTAACCAGCCAGGTCGTCCAGAACAAATTGCTGCCATTTTGAACAGATAGTTTCTATCTGCGATGTGTCACATTACGAAATCTGTAAATATAATAGATAATGTTAAAGTTTATTGTACATGAGGAAGATATTTTACTTACATATTTAAACTTTGTACAGGATGTTTTTCAACAAGAAATATAAATAGGTTGACAGTACAATACAA
>Ga0157363_1004580_pt1 | contig 12758 bp, 11 predicted proteins | sample AttsexASBM1_FD_111477 | JGI IMG/M metagenome (GOLD analysis project Ga0157363, IMG submission 111477) | Fungus gardens microbial communities from leaf cutter ant in Ribeirão Preto, State of São Paulo, Brazil - Atta sexdens ASBM1 | ecosystem: Host-associated > Fungi > Mycelium > Unclassified ...
AAAAAAACGGCGGAAGCAAAGTTGTACACCTAATACTATTATAAAAATAGTTATTTATATATATTATTTATATATATTTATAGTTATAGTAGCAGCAAAATAGTTGCTGCCAAACTTGATCAAATTCATTTCCAATATTGTTAACCAACTTTTGCTTTGTAAAAAAATAGTAAAAAGGAAATTGTTTAAATATAACCTGAGGCGGTTGTTGAATCGGGATAGCTCCACCGTGAACGGTAACGTGATTCGTCGGTCGTAAGTAAAACTTGTCTTCGCCATAAGCACCCTTATGCTCCATCGAGTGTAAATTAGTTACGTATGCTACAAAGTATAACTTTTTTAATAAAATATAATTTTTTAGTAAATAAAATTTTGAAAAATTTTATTCATTTTTTATTTCTGAATCGCAATATGCAATTATTATCGTTTAACTATCACATTTCTTTCTTGTCTAAAAAACTAACTGAGTGTATATTCTTTTTATTTGTAACGGAATTTTTTCGATTTTTTCTTCTCCTTATTGCTTTCATGAATTTATTAATTTAGTTCAAAATAAATATAATATTGAACTACTGTTGAGTGATAAGATAAACTATATTACCAGTTTGATGTGTGGCTAATGGTGCTCTACCGCTCGAAAGATAAATTGGTTTAGCTGATTCCGAGGGTTCTCGAGATGGCTGTGACGCTGGTGCGGAATAACTGTAGACACTTTGGCCTGTGGGTGCCGAGTAAAAGTTCGATGCAGAATACTGATTATTCTCTGTCGAATGAGAAGAAAAATAATTAAGATGGATGAATGAATAATCTGGAAAACACTTATATTTTGTAAAGAAAGCAAAGAAGAGACGAAAAAGTTCACTCACTGTTCCAAAGAACTGCTCGAGCATCACCGGATCTTCTGGCAGCTTCCTCAGCTTCTACATAAGCACAAATACAAAGCACCAATGTTCAATGCTATCTTCACGACTTAAACACAGAATTTTCAATAAAAAATTATAGTGTTATCACTTAAAGACTAATTTATGTGTATTTAAACTTATTTTTTTCTAAAATTTTGGTGATTATTGTCAACGAATGTAAATGAATATAAATATGTGATGTTCTTATAAAATATATATAATTTTATATCACTTACTAGGAGGAGGTGGATTATAACTTGGGATAGACGGTGGCGGTTTGTAGCCATATGCGCTGTGATAGGATGCAGCCGGCGGCGGCGATGGAGTATGAGTCCTCTTTATAGTTCCCTGAAGACAAAAAATATTGAAATGCAAAATTTATTCTAAAGAAAATATTTATTTTTAAGAGTAAATTTTTAGTATTAGTAATTTATATAGTAAGATGCCACAAAAATCGAGATTAAACTTATACAATACAATGTGTTAATGAGATTGAGAAACTGTTCACACAAACATATGTTTAAAAATTTAGTTTCGACTTTTATGGACTGCTAGTTTATAGTATGCATAATATGAATTATAGATTTTCAGTATTTGCAGTAAATGATGGAAGCCAAATATCAATGAGAAAGTTTCACTTACACTTTGTAACAGATGAGTTGGAGTACTAACAGCAACCTTATAGAGAGGACTGTTGCTACGTGGCAATGGCAAAAACAATTGTGGATGTACTACTCTTGGACCTGTTGCAGGATATCCTCCTACTGTTGTCGAAACTTCTGAACAAACGCTGAAAAAATAAGATAACTTCATCTTACAAGTATATTCATTTATATATTAATCATTTATTAATTAAAGTAATTCCTGAATGTCTCTTCAAACATTGCAATTGCAAACCTAGTTTCTTTTATAAGTTGTCGTCTTCTGTCATCTTCGTTCAAAACCTTCTTCAATTGTAGGAACAACTGATGCTTTTCTGCTTTCAACTGTGACAGTTCATTGTCCAAGTTTGAGATTTGTTCTCGTGTTTCACCTAATGTCATCACATCTTGTTTTTGCTGGCGCTCTCTTTCCTTACGTAAACGTTCTTCCTCAGCATCAGCTTCTTGTTCTGAAATACAATAGATAATTTTTACAAATTTTGTTTGTTAGAAGGAATTCCATTTAGTTAAAAAGATTTGAATCAAAGTAAGATTCATAGATACATTCATCTGATGTACGATATTTCACTTTTAACAGGCTTTAATATTAAGCACCTTGCTTCTTTCGTTGTCGCTCTCTCAAAATATGAGTTTTTAGGGCCTGCCACATTTGCTCATTGCGTTGCGGTGGTCCGACTAGTATCGCTGGCATTTTTTTGATATTACCTGATAAACCAAATAAGTCTTTTCCGACGCTATGTATTTATTACCAACAATCAATTCCTTTCGCATGAGCAGCTAAGATAACTTCGAAAGTTTATCCTTTCGTCTAGGTCTGACACAAATCTTTCAGTTTTCTTCTAGATTATTGGCTTTCACCTCCGAAAATAATAAGAGATCGATACGGTCAAAAATCTTTATGGATCTTACAAGCCTTTGAAGGAATAACCACCGACGAGATACTATTAAAGATCGACATCCTTGCGGGAATTCGCGTCCTTGTGAATATTAAAGTGATTAAGAGTTAAAAATTGATAATATTGTACTAATTTTATGATTTATTAGTTTAGTAGACGTAATTATGCATTTATAACTCAATAATACACGATTTTTTTTAAATTGTGATTTCAGTATTATCGTCAAAGTTTGATTACCAACAAAGATGATAATCGCAGAGAAAAAAATTGTAATTTTTCTGCAATGTATAAAATATTATAGCTTTACAAGTATGCATATTTCTTTATGAAACATTTATGTAATAAAAAATCATAAATTTAATAATATATGAGCCAAATATTTATGTTAACAATAAATTTGTATCAATTATCGATAATGTCAGCGTTCTTCAATTATTTCTAGGTCCGCCCTTTTTATATTGTTGAAAATTTATCCAGAGTTGACAGTCTTCAATAGTATCTCGTCGATGATATACGTACATGCATGATACACATTAAAGTCGCTAGATCTATAAAGTACTCGCATCCATTTTCACGCGGAACGCGGCCATTTCGAATTTATGCATTTGTATTACGTGCTTTATTTGGGAAAATGAAGCCATCAAATATATAAATCAATGTTTTTTAGTTGTAATTAATAGTAATTAGTTTATTTATGAACAAAAGAAAAATGTACGAATGCTCAATTTATGTGTTCTTTAATTTAATATGGATTTATTTGTCGTATAAGTTTTGTGCATAAAAGTGCGAAGGATACGAATAAATACAGTTCAGAACTGTTCAGAAATACGAAAATACACATCACTCGTGTACTATGTATACATCTATATACACATCAATCGTGTACTATCAATATCGTATACTATCAAGTACACATTAATGTGTACTTCGGTCATTTTTACGCGACATTTCTGAAATCAATTACGGTACTTTATAATCTAGTGACTTTAATTCACATTATGGCCGATATTACATGTGTCGTACTATATGGTTTTTCAAGCCTGTGATTGGCTGTAGGACAGAGAGATTCTCGGATTTCTCTGTCTTACAGCCAATTACAGTCTTGAAAAGCTTTGCGTACGACTTATGAAATTCGTACGGCTGCGTTCAGCGGACTCAACAGTTGAAGCGAATGAGCGTTTGCTGTTATTGGTATATTCTTTTAGATTATCCAATCAGCATTTTAGATCTGGAAGAATATAATAACGTTTATTCAACAGCTTCAACTGTTGAGTCTATTGAATACAGCTTTATCTTGTTGATACAGGGTTGCGCGTAAAATTAAAATTCAACTCTGTCAACTCGAGTATCATTTTATCCTTGTTGATTACCGAATGTTGAATAAAGATAACAGATACTCGGAATTGACAGAGTGAAGTTTTGGAACGCATCCAATGTCCTAGACAAATTGCGGGAAAGTATTTGGTCTGTTTGTATTCTAGAAATTAATGAAAGGTTAAAACGTATGTTTTGGATAAAATTGTAATCGGCTAACATTTAAGAAATCAATTTACAAACATGGAGACGTTGTGGATAAATACTACTAGTGCGTTGCAAGATTTCGCAAATGTTCTGATTTGCGGGAAATGGTATAATTATACTATTTGAAATTTTATTATAGTTTATGATATCAAGTTCCAACATATATTCTTTATATAATATGTACACCCCACACACCACACACACACACACACACACACACACACACACACACACACACACGCGCGCGCGCACACATATTGTATTTACTATTTTATACATACTTTATATAACATGATCACTTTTTTTTATACAGTGGATCAAAACCAGTTTCTCCTGTAAGGCTCATAAATTGTGGGCATTTCTTTTGTCGTAATTGTATCAAATCTGCAACGAAATGTATTAGATGTGATATACCAGTGCAACCAAATGAAATAAAATCTGATCATTTAATATCCAGTCTTATACAAAATTGCGATGTTATTGCAGAAATTATTCATAAAAGGTTAGAGATTTGTTAAATAAACTATGTAAATAAACTATGTAAATAACAATATAAAAATAAATTATTTTAGAGATATATGGAACATTACTACTGATGCATCTAATGTAACAAAGGATAATACAATATCTGCAATACTTCCTACACCAAAGAAACAGGGTCACATATCTATGAGAAATATAAATAAACGAAATCCCAAAGGAGAAACACCGTTACATATAGCATGCTTGCAGGTATGAAATACTAATATTGTCTTTACTACTTTGCTTTGTTTAAAAATATAATTTATAATACCTTAATTATTACATCTCAAGTACTATATAATAGGGTTATTAAAAAACATGTTTTAAATATTTAAATATTTAAAATGTTTTAAATATATTTCAAATGTTTCTTTTAATACTTGGTTTAATCAATGTACTATTCTGTTTTTTGCTCTTTGTCTCATGTTTTTTTTCCTTTTTTTTATGAGTCTTATCGACAATACTGTTTTTTTCACAAGTTTCTTGTCTCTTTCGAAGTTTGATTTTTATCTCAGGTAACAGTAAATGAAAAAACTGAATAAGAAGCAAAAAGGCAAGAAATAAAAAGTGAGTAAGAAGCAAGCCAAAGAGCATATTATAGATTAGGCTTTAAAATATATTCAAAACATTAAAAATACATTTAAAAAAAACACATGTTATGTTTTTTTAACATTTTCTTTTACTAACTTACTGCTATGTACATTAAAAGATAATTTTAATTTCTCTAAGAAAACTTCAAGAGATGATTATTTTACAGAACAATGTTGAACGAGTTAAATATCTTTTGTTGCTTGGTGCAAATCCTAATACAAAAGATAATGCTGGTTGGACACCATTGGTAAAAAAAAAATCGATATGTTTTTTTGCAAACTTGTCAAATTTGGATTATATATATTATTCTACATAATATTTCAGCAAGAAATGGTCAATTTTGGATATACTGAAATATGTAAGTTGCTACTGAATTGTGAAGCTTTGCCCGATATATTAGGTTTTAAGAATCGAAGTCCACTACACGAAGCTGCTAAGTATAACAAAATTGAAGAAGCTAAGCTGTTGTTGCATTATAATGCAGACAGAAATCAATGTGATCAATATGGCAAAAAACCTATGTATGTACATGTTTTATTGTAGAGCATCCTTACTAAAGATAATTTTATTACATAATTTTTTAATGTGATCGTGCAGAGACTACTGTAAATCAGAAAAGATGCGACAACTTCTGATGGATTTACCTAGAACTCCGTCAAAAAAGATATCAGATCTTAATCAAACTTTAGATAAATCTATTCTTCGTACAGGATGCGACAAATTTGTGATTCTTGCGTCAAATTTAAAATTTGTAAATCAGAAATTGCTCCGTCTCGTAGCCATAAAACATAAATTCAAAATTTTGTCAACATATAGGTACTTATTTATTCTTTTTATATATTATTTTATTATATTGTTTTTTTTTTTACAGTAAAATGCAAACGAGTGTAATATAATCAACTTATTTCAGACCATCTGTTACACATGTCATAGTAGAGGCAAATGAGAAAAATATTACAACATTGACACTTGACGTCTTATTCTCAATTGTTTGTGGGAGTTGGCTTCTCAGTAGCGAGTGTAAGATAAAATTATGCTTATAATGAATTTTATGCTGTGAATTGTTTGTTCAAATATATCACAATAACAATTATATTTATGTAAAATTGTTATCTAAATAAAAATTTAAGCGATACAAAATTAATATTTAGAAAGAATTAACATTTAAAGGGATTCAACTGGCAGAAGATATGGATGAAATAGCTAATATGGATCTCGAATTGTTTGAAATTAATGGCGCGCCCACTCCTGGTATTCCAAGGAAAGCGAGACTGAATAGTGAATATCAAAATCCACGTCTATTCAATAACTGTTTCTTTTATTTTGCTTTGCAAGCAAATACAACTTATCATATTGCTAACATAAAATTTACTAAGGATAATCTAATAAGACTTGTAAAGGAAGGAGAAGGAACAGTACTTACTAGACAACCAGATCCAGAAGATCTAAAAGATACATCACGAGTGATACCTTTCCATACCGCGAATGATTCATCTCATCCTTTACACAAATGTACACATTATATTATATATGTACCAGGTAGAAAGACAGGTGAACCACTTATTAAATATAATATGCCACATATCAAAAGTCTACCGTTAATATGGCTTATTGAGTGCATCGAAAAATTTACTCTTGTCGATCCAGCTCACCTGGGATTGTGCTAAATGATCTTATACAAAGATTAATCCAAAAGTAAGTTTCCCTACTTTAAGAATAATAGAATTTTAAAAGTCTTAAAAAATATTTTACATTTTGTTTACTTTTTCAAAAAAATGACATTTTTTCTATTGTCACACATTTATTGTATCACATAGAATTTGTTTGGTTTTTAATAAATTTATATATTATATATTGTGCGTTATTATTGCAAGCATTCACATGATATAATATAATATATAAGGACTGTATAGATCCGACCATGGTGGAAGAATTCATAATTAATTTAATCAACAGGATTCCTTACAGCAAAATTTCTGGCTACCTTCATTATCCCTATTTATTTTTTTATTTAGATAATAAAAGTAATTCTAGTGCGTCTGCATTTATCGCTTCTCCGTTGTGTATGCGCGGAATGTTTGTTATGTCGCGTGTTAAGGCGCATGACAGCTGGAGCATTTCAGTGATTACGATAATCAATTTTAAACAATGAAGACCGAAATGTACAATGAAATAATGATGACAATTCGTAATTTTCGAGGTCTGTCGAGAGATTGTGCCAAAGTGTTAAAGGAGAAATTTAATAAGTAAGAATTCTTCTTTTTATTAAGATATTAATTTTGAAGGTTAAGTAGTAAAATTAAATAATTTGTCGATTAAATAATATTCTTTAGAAATTCTTTAAAAACGTGCTAATCTAATATAATTATGTATTCTCCTTATTTTTAATCGATTTGGAATTATTTAAAAATTATTTTACTTATGAGATTTTTTATTCTTACATAGCATCCATCCAAACACGCTGTACAGCATCTTATCGTTAGAAATACAACAGAAAATGAAAAACAATCATGTCAGACTGTTTGGAAACAATAAAAATTATTATGACAGGTAAAATAGCTTTAAAATCATCATAAGCGATTATACATATATCAGAAAAAAATTTACTTTTTTAAATTTAATTATAATTCGCTGTTTTTAAATCCTAGTTACTTGGAAGCAATGCAGAACGGAGAACCAGTAGGCATTCTGCTAAGGATAGCAAAAGATATTGACGCTGCACCAGCTCTATTAGCGCGTAACATTTTAGAAAAATACTGCATGCGCGACAATGCAAATGGTAATTCTTAATAATCAATGATTAATAGAATGACAAGCAAGATAATTAATTTTAAAGCTTTTTGGACTTTAAAGACATGTAAAATTTTATTTCAGTTTCAAAAAATCTAATTTCCAAACTATTTAAGGATACTACACTGATTGATGATAAGGATCTCGCATATGAAATTTATTTGGTAATTAGTCTAAGAAGATATATAATGTTTCATAAGAAGAAATTACATATCTTGATTATTAATTTAATATATCTAATTACAATGTAAATTAATCTACATATTGATTAATATACATCTATGTATCTTAAAAAAAAACTCATTATTTTTTCTTTTTCAGTGTACATTATATGATGATCTGTATGGACCTATAGCTGATGCAATGGGAATGTAAGTGTCCTTCATTCTGTTAAGACTTTATGTTTATACTGCATTTTCTAATATTATAAACATTTATCGAGTAAAATTCTTTGTCTTTATAAGGAAAGTAAAAGAAACAATATTTAACAAAGAGTGTTTCTTAGAAACTTTTTGATTTTTATTAAATGCTCTGATACCTTTTGTTTCTCAATTTTTTTGACATAAAATTATGAAAAAATAAAACAAATTAATACAAAACTTACACAAGAGAGAAATATATTTTTTCAGATGCATAGGACAAGAATATGAAATTAAGCTCCAAGATTGTTTAATACAAAGAAATATTGCATTTCGTAACGAAGAGCATTTACGATTACGAGGCTACGACAAGACTCCAGATTTTAAATTGGAAGTACCGATTGCGGTGAATGGTTATGTGATAAACTGGATTGAATCTAAGGCACGATTTGGTAACATGGATGTTCATCAAAAATATATGAAGGAACAATTCTTAAGTTATTGGAACAGATTTGGATTCGGACTTGTCATTTATTGGTTTGGATTCCTTGACTGTCTCACCAAATCGACTGAAAAAAAATTTATTATAATGGACCATTTTCCCGAAAATATTATATACATGGATCCGGCTTGTATCAAATCTACAAATAGTACGTGATTATAATCGACATAATCGAATATATTTATTTTTGTACAATTATCTTTAAGCTAATGATTCGGCTTAAAATTGTAAATAGAGCTATGCTAAACAATCTAATCAATATTTGGATCAATATTTTAATATTATTGCTGATTATTTATTGAATTATATTATCGAAATGAATCAAAGTATAATTTTGTATATTTTCGTATTAATTATAATTATTAATATTCGAGTCATTAAATTATTCATACTTTCTTTTTTTATATTTTTCCCCAAATCTTTTAATATCTTAATTAAATTACATAATAAATGTCAAATAAACTAAATGCTACTGTAGCATTAACACATTAAAATCACAGTCGTTAAAAATAAACATGATTACAAAATATATACATATATTTTACAATCTGTCTCGTAATGGATTACGATGAAGCCATTCGACAGCATTATATTGTACATTATATTCTCTTTGAATTTGAATTCTTTAATCAATGTTGAACAATTTATTGAATCTAAATCTATCAGATCTTATCTTTTTTCCTGTTTTTATCTGATACTGTATACTTGTCATAACTTTTTGTTGGATCAAAGGGTTCCCATCTACTCGCTGGAAAAATGTGTTTATTCCTCTCGTACCATGATCTAAAAATATAAAAAGGATAATAAATTATAAGAAATAAATTATGCGAAAAAATTATACAATATAATCGAACTGTTTCTTTATTAATGAATACCTAAGTAAAACTTTTCCAGCATGTGATTCTTCAGTTTCGACAGAAGCATCATGCATAACTCGAATATCATCATGAACGTCAAATGTGAACAAAGGCCCACTTTTTCCTCGTGCCTAATTGCAACATTAATGTATTACATATTAAAATAAGATACCAACATTGTGTTATTGCTTGATAAGCTTTATTATTGAATATTTTTACCTTAGTTACGATAAAATCATAGAATGTATAATGATGTGGTAATATAAGATCCTCCTTGACATACATTAATTGATCTGCCATTACTGTTTTAAGCTCACTAAATTCACGTCTCAGGACTTCCAGACATCTCTGAAGAAGCTGATAGATAGAATTACCTGTGTGTAAAAAAAGGGAAAGGAAATATTTTAATAAACTCAGTACATAAAGTAGAATTACATAGAAAAATGTATTTTTATAATTTTATAATTCTCTAATCGTATTAAGATATTTACCTTTCTTCATTATAACACTCCTACGATGACCAGATCCATCCCAATAACTGAATGTGATTTCAATTTCTTCTTCCTTCAATGCATTCTGCTTTCTAGCCCATTCTTGTCTCAATTCCTCTCTAAGTTTATTTTCCTCTTCTTCTCTTTCCCTATCTGGTAAAAAACTTGTATCTACATCTGGGTTTTTTTTAATTTTCTTATTACATCGAGTATCATCTGATTTTATAGATTTTTCTGTATTGTTTTTGTCAGAAATTTCAGTTTCAGTTTCAGCTTCAGCTTCAGCTTCAGCTTCAGCTTCATCTTCGTCTTCGTCTTCATCTTCATCTAAATTAAAAGACAACGCTTGAATCTGTCTTTTCTGTTTGTTCTTTTCCGCCTGTTTTGCTGCTAACGCTCTTTCCTTTTCTTGTTCTTTTTCTCGTTCCTTCTGGGCAAGCTTCCTTTCCCGTTCTTTCACTATATTTTCCTGCTTTGCTTTCATCTCATTTAATGTGACCAAACCAATTGTGGAAGTCTTTAATTGTTGTTCAACAGCATTGTAATGAGTCGCAAACTTATTCTCTATATTATGAATCTTCAAGTCATCTTCGATTTTCTTCTTTCGTAGTTCTATTTCTTGTTGTGCAATTTCTCGCTTCTTCATCAGCTGCATGGCTCTGCCAGCTTCGCTGGCTGCTCCTTTGTAATGTGCCATGTTTTACAAGAATAATCAACTACTACTTAAGTAATAAGTACAAGAGTTTCCTGTCTCCACCAAATTTGTTACAAGATTCACTAAATCCTAGATAAAAATATATTATTTTAATATATAATGCAATATATTATGCAATATCTAAAAAATTAATTTTTAAAAAACTTAAACTGAAGAGTCTTATAATTTCAAAATTTATGATATTCTCAGAAAATTTTCATTTTATTTCGATAATTATAATGAAATATTAATTCATATATAAATATCATTTTTCATTACCTGCAGTATTACCTGCAGTGCAAGTCTCCAAATATTTAAAATGTATTGAACACGATAAAAAACGAAAGATCGTAAGAAATGTTAGAATTCATAGACGTTTACACAGCTATCAAGCTCACATTCTCAGCATTTTCACGAACATCTGCAAACATCTGACCATTCTAACCACTCTGAAATGAGAAAGATTCTAGATATACGCACAGTGAAGCAAACGTTCAGTATTGAAAATCCTAAAACAAGAACATTGACGTCAATTGTTATTCCATTGTTCGATACTCATTTTTAGCATCAAATAGCATCAATTAACTTAATGTATTCTATATTTCTTCTAATTAGAATATAATTCTAGAATTAGAAAAAAATAAAGAGTAAGTTAAATCGAGATTAAAGTTACTTACAATTGGAACTAATTAATTCAACTTAATCAGAAATTTGTGAAACTGACCTTTTACGAAAGAAGGAATTTTCTGTAAAATAAATATTATAATTTATGACAACAAATTTAATTCGTTGCATCTGGAATCGGCTTGTTATAAAGATATTAAACATCATTATAAGAAATAATAGAAATAATAGAAAACTTTACCAGTTTGCCGATAAATATAAAATTATATAATTATTATAAATTATATAAAGACTACATAAATATAAGTATTCTAAATAATTTAGAAAATTGATTAGAGATAAAAATAAAAAATTAATAACGTGAACAATGATAAAGCAATCATTATCTCGAACAGCCGCGACTTACGAATATCTAGATACGGCACATATGTTCGAAAAATGTTCACATAGTACAGGTATACATTTATAATAATGGGCGAATTATTATCTTATCTTTTTTAATCTAGGTACATCTATTCTAAGATAAAAGCCTCCGACGAAAGTTTCTTTTGCAATCTCCCTCACTCTTACATATATTCGCTCTTATTTAGTTGGTTTGGTAAGTGAATAGTCCGGAATTTCTCAAAACTCTGATTATTACTTTATCAATAACTTTATATTCTTATGATAATCATTCGAGATTCCCGAAGAGTTCGCTGCATTTCATTGGAGACGCACAAATCAAGCTGTTTATTTATATTCGGCATTACATAGATATTATTCTATATTGCTTTGCTATCGTGATTGATTTCAATTATCTGATACTCGTGGCCTTTCAGATGTTCAGTATTATGTCGAAGTCACGAGTTTCGGTTGCATTCAGGTTAATCGCGAATTGCAAGAAACTGCATTCCACTGATTCCACATTGCCGTGTTCTACGAAGATCGTTCATAAGACAAAAATCGTTCAAGATTCAACCGGATTGTATTCGCGGTGCGTTACATTCGACGTGAAATCTGAAATGAGCTCTCAAGTTGTTCTGTGAAGTTGTGTCAAACCGTGATACTAATAAACGCGTACTAATAAATGCATTGTTTTTTTATTTTTGAACATCCAAGATTGAAACTCGTTCGCCAAACTCAATTTTTCATAGTACACATAGTATTATATAAATATAAAAAAAAAGAATTTAATTGTTTGTGTTGCTTTTCCATTGTCATGAATGAATACAAAGATCATCTTTCGTACTGTATTATTGCATTGAGGTTTAATCTCAATGAAATTATATCTGTCAAGTACAGAAGTGGCGGAAAATTTGAGATATTTTCGATATGAAATAACAAATTAACCTGGGTATATTATTATAT
>Ga0157363_1004581_pt1 | contig 12755 bp, 12 predicted proteins | sample AttsexASBM1_FD_111477 | JGI IMG/M metagenome (GOLD analysis project Ga0157363, IMG submission 111477) | Fungus gardens microbial communities from leaf cutter ant in Ribeirão Preto, State of São Paulo, Brazil - Atta sexdens ASBM1 | ecosystem: Host-associated > Fungi > Mycelium > Unclassified ...
GTTTAATAATGTATTTATGGTAATGTATTATTGGATATATCTACGATAACGCAATGTTTATTTAAATAATAGTGAATAGAAAGCGATAAAGTCGTGAAGCGAATTTTTTTTGTTGTACTAACCCGCAATCGATCGCCGCTTTATTTAACCGCCTATGGAAAACTCATGCACGTGGCGTCGATGAAAGTTTAATGGAAGATCGATCTTGCGGTTAGCAACCTATCATCCGTGCAATTTTACAGCGAGAAGAATTAGCATACGGACTTCAATCCTTACGAAAGTATGACGCGACGAAAGATACTCGAAGATACAATACGTATACAGTAAAACAATTTTGTATTAAATTTAATTTTTTGGGACATTTTATATGTACCGTTCATCCAAAATTTTTGTGTTAATTTAACATAAGATGAATATGTTAGATTGTAACACAAATATTATGTAAAAAAAAATTAACACAAGAAGCGTAATACTTTGACACAATTTAAATAAATTTTATGTTAAATTGACACATTTATAATGTTAAATTTACCTGAAATTAGGTGCTATTTTTACATTTTAATTTAAACAATGCCTTTGTGATATTTAACATATGTAATATATAGATTTAATTTAATAGATATTTACAAATAGAAAATAGCATAATCTGTACCTTTTTACATATAAAATATATAACTAGCTGTACAGAACATATTTCCTCAGTAAAATTAACATTTATAATATTTTAAATCAACACATACGTTTTATTCATTTATTCTTAGAATTTATGTTTTAAAACTACATTATTTTTATGTTATTTATTTACTTACTTATAAAATGTGTTATTTTAACACTGAGAAATGTTAAATTTTAATTTAACACAAAATATTTAAATAACATAATCACATTATGTTAAATTAAAATTCGGATATGTTAAAAATTCAACATAAAAATTTTAACAAGTATTCGTTTAATATAAACACGAAATGTTTTTTACTGTGTAGTTCGATTATAATTCGTCGATTTTTAATTAATCAGTTCTTCTTTACGAGTCTTATCTATACATATATTATCTATGCATAATAAATAAATCGGTAATAAATTCTTCATAATTACATCTATATATAAGGAGAGAGAAAGAGAAAGAGAGAGAGAGAGATTTCTTTAGATCTTTTACATTATATATTGAATCAATATTTCTGTCATATAATATCAAAATAGTGCTCAATAAAATGTCTGTATATTGAAATATCGTAAAAATCATTCAATATATGTACCTCCGAATGTTTCTAGCACAAAGAATTTCGCAGAATCTTTCTGTCCTTACGTCAATACTTCGCAAGTTCAAAAGGGAATTCTAGAAAGAATATTCGACACGCAATCACCATCTTTTTCAATCCCAGTTTCCGATGCGCATTTCATTTTTCCGCGACAAAGATTTGACGCCATTCTTTTCTTATCCCCTTCGTAAAGCAAACGTTCTCATTACAGCTGCATGATATACGTAACGTAACACGCTCTGTATAGAAGTCACACACCGATCCGATGCATTGTTATTGGATTCACCGGACACTAGATGTATACAACGATAATACAAGAGATGTATGGCCGGCCGCTATTGTGGAAATTCGCTAGCTATGTAAAAGACCCGACACACAAGTAGCTCGATATCCAATGACTCGTTACAAATGCGCGACCTACAATTTGCCAATATTTATCTCCAGCTGTACGCTTTTCCGATCGACAGAGAAAAACGATTTCCGTAATAGAATGATAATGTCGTCAAATTTTGCGCTATGTAAAAATTCATACATTTTAACAATTTATGACAATATCGCTTTAATTTCATAGTAATTATGAGCGTACGCAAAAACTAATTAACTAATTTATAAAGTGATTGTTCAAGTCTCCGATTAAATGGGTGATGGTAGTGATAGTGGTGATGGCATAAAATCATGCGCACCTTACTATGCTAAAAATAATAGACAAAAGAAAAATAACAATGTCTCGATGTGTTCGACTTGATAACATAGGTGGGGTCGCGTCTGGGGATGCGGAGGGATCCGTGCGCCGCATGCGGGTTACCGGTCTTCCTGGCGGAGAAGTTGCTGATAGCGCGCGCTCCTTATCACCGTACCTGCTTCCGGTGCGCCCGCTGCTGCAACCAGCTGACGCCGGGCAATTACTACGAGACCGAGGAAGGCCAGTACTGCTGCGAGACGTGTCCGGACGAAGAGGAGACTGATAGCGTGCACCACAAGTACGCCGAGTCAACGATGTCCGACACGGAAAGAGAGAAAAATGAACCGAGATCGCTTAGCGACGAGGAGAAAACGGAAAGAAAGGTCAGTTTTTATATTTTAAATTTGAATAAGTATTCGCGCTGAAAAAAAGCTAATTGTTTGAAGCTTTGTTGTGTGCAGAGTGTACTGGAGAACGCAGCGGTACCTGATTTGATTTCTCATACGTCGCAAATGCGCAAGAGCTTCATGACCAGTCATCTTCTTTCCGAGAAGTTCGAGTCTACCGCAAAGGATACATTCGCGAGCACGAAAAGCGACTTGGATCATCGTCAGGAAACAAATAGCAGAATCGACTCGGCATTCCCAGACGACGACGAGAACGAGGAGGAGGAGGAAGAGGAGGAGGAGAAAGAGGAGGAATCCCACAGCTCCGTAACGGATTCCCCAGATATGGAGGAGTCCAACATTGAGCGATACGATGTACATAGCGCGTTAAATAGCTTAGATATTAGGAGCGACAAGGATCAGCGATCGACTGCCATTTCATTCCATGACATAGGTAAGCAGAGAAAAGAGGATAATACCAAAGAGTCGCCAGGATGCGCCGGTGAACGTGCCAATCCCGAAACAAGATTGTCATTGGTTCAGAAGAGACTTCAAATGTTTGAGAATCGGGACAAAAGGGATCACGTCGATAGAACGGATCAAAGTAACAAAAGAAATCCAGTGGCTCAGGATATCACAATGGTTCAAGGCGACTCCTGGGACCTGTCACCGGATGTTCTCCCAATGAATGAGGAAGAACGACCGCAAAAGAGGCTCGAGGAAGACTCAATAATTAAAAATACTGATAAACATAAAGACAGTTTCGAGGATGTCGGCAAACAGCAAAAAGAAGACTCGAAGATTACAAATAACGAGGAGAATTTTTCTAAAGACTTTGTACGAGTGAATAACGAAGATCGTCTTAATAAAGATAAACCGCAAGAGGATAGCGCAAAAGTTCGAAGTACTGAAAAACGAAAAGACAACTTTACGAAGATTGAGAATGAACGAATCGAAAACAATAAGATGGATGAAGAGCATTACGAGAATGCCATGGGAAGCAGAGTGCTAACCGCGAAAGGCATCAATTTAAGTGACAATGAGAATTATCCAGAAGACTTGAATCCCTTCAAGAGCGACGAAGAAGATAATGCAGAGAAGGGTAAACCATGGACTGTGATAAACAGCTCTAAAAGCAATAAAGTGTCGACTAATCCATTCGACAGTGAAAATGAGGATATCGAAGAGCCAGAACCGCCAAAACCGGCGATAAGAAATAAACCGGAGAATCGAGGAACGTCTGTGACAAAGCGGGTCCTCGCGGCGCCACAAATTAATCTTAATCCATTCTGGAGCGACGAGGAAGAGGAACACGATAGCGACGAGGAAAACCGAGATAGAACGCTACCTGGAAATGTGCCTATACCGAAACCGCGTACCATTAAGTATGTTTTATTTTATTTCAACAAATGAATGTGCAAAAGTATTGTGATAATTTTTTTTATTATTATATATGCACAGGACTACTCCCGAAGTAAATGTTGTACGGAGAGTCGATTTAGATCGTGGAGGCTTGTACGCATCTAATAGTTCCTTAACCAGCTCCGAATCAACTATAACTCCCGGTGGAACGTATAGGAAGAAAAAACCTGCGCCGCAACCACCAGTCGCAAAAGAATTGTTTCCGTCTAATCAGCAATCGCCTATACTCAAAACGCATAATAGCACATTACCTTTGTATCACGTAAGATGATCGTTTCTATTTTTAAATTTAATTATTTTTAGTCAATAATCTTAGATTTACACTAAAAAATTAACACTAAAAAATTTATTGTGGTGTGTGTGTGTGTGTGCGTGCGTGCGTGCGTGCATTATAAACATATACACTATTATAAATCTCAAAAAAAGCATTTATTATTCGATTCTCTCTCGCGATAAAGGATTCATCACCTCGCACAACGCCACGAGCTCGAAAAACCAAGCCGGCTCCTCCACCGCCAATGCCAACCAGCACACCTCGTAATATATCGATCGGCAAAGGATTAAGTTTAGATGAGTCTCCCATAATCAAACTTCGTGACGATGATCGTAATTTGAATATGTGGGAAGATCAGAAGACAAACAAAGACGAGGCGAATCGAAACAGGCAGAGTTTGAGCAGTATCTCATGCACTGATAGTTCCTCTTATGTGTCTTATACTGACAAAAGCGTGCAAGGAAAGTGGAAGAGGAAAAAGGGCCCCGCCCCACCGCGTCCAATTCCACATAGGAGAAAGGTAGATACTATCTTCTATTGTAAGATCTATTTGTTACGTAACTTTGTATAGATTTATTTTTCACGTAAATTTTTGAATATTAAAATTCAAAAATTTCTGATAAATTAAATTTTTAAAGGCGTAAATAAGAGAGATTATATTTTTTTAAATTACAGATTAAAGTAATCTCTATGAAAGACGTGAAATTGGAATTAGATGAAATAGAATTGCAACAGCAAGGCTTAGAAAGACAAGGCGTGCGATTGGAACAGTTGATACGAGATAAATGTGAATCCGGACCTCGAACAGACGGTAAGGAACGCACATAATAAATATGAGAACAATGTATTATAAAAATATATAATTATCATTTAATTTAATTGATAGATTCATCGCTCGGTACAGATGTGGAGGAATTGGTTTTAGAATTATTCGCATTAGTAAATGAAAAAAATGAACTATTCAGAAGACAGGCTGAATTGATGTTACTACGGAGGCAACAAAGATTAGAAGAGGAACATGTTGAAGTAGAATATCAAATACGATGTCTCATGTGTCAACCAGAAGCTACTAAAACGGATTTCGATAAACAAAGAGAAGAAGCATTGATACAAAGGTATTTTCGAAAAAAAAAATTTTAATAAAATGTTAATAGAGCAATGTTAATATAAATATGTGATTACATGTTTTTATATTTCTCTAGGTTAGTAGAAATTGTAGAGAGGAGAAATGAAATTGTCGAATGCTTAGAGATGGATCGTCGAAGAGAAGTAGAAGAGGATAAAAGCATAAATAAACATATGGGTTTATTCGCTGGTAAGTAATGTGACGATAGATATATTAATATAAAATACAATTTTTTATAAGCTCTTATTTAAATTGCTATTCATCTTTCAGCGAGAAATAAAAACGAGCTAGCAAACAAAGGCAACGATTCTTCTAATGCAGAGAAAATGAAAAAAGGAAAAACAAAGGAGAAAGTAAAAGAAAAAAAGTTGAAAAAGGCCACAAAAAAAGATGCCGACAAGGATGTGGATGAGACTGAGGTGAAACTCAAACGCCATGGCAAAAGAAAATGGTTTTGAGTTGCGATAGTGTTAACAGTTAACGATTACGATAGATGTAGAAAATATTTCATATTTAATACTTTTATATATATTTTTAACACCTGTTATTTATATATATAGGAATTTATGCTAAGGTTATTAATAAAATCTCCCATTTAACTGCTCCTAACTGTTTCCTAATTGTGTTATTTGTAATTAAATAAATTATTTGTCTAATTACAGATGAATTAGCAATATCACAGTACTTTTGTCAAATCTTCTGAAAAATCTTCAATATCCGAACAGGCGCGTAAATCAATTCTATCGATGTAGCCCATCGTGGCAAACTGCATTCTTCAAAAGCAAGATCATAATTTTCTAAAACAAAAATTTAATTTTTTGGCATTTAAATCATCTCTGTTTTTTTAATTAACAAACATAAATTACAATAAAAATACCTAAATGTTCCAAAAACTGTGAAACAGTGTCTTCATTACGAATTGTTGCAGCGAAAACAGCATAATTATTTGATGCTAAGAGGCGTTTTAATCCCAATGTTAATGCACCAAATGAGTTACTGTCATACAGAATATCAGCGGCAATAATTATGTCGGGTTGTAATGAATTTTCTAATATGTATTCATCGATATTCTCCCATTTCAAATCTATTACTTGAACATCAGTTTGCTTGTATTTTAATTGCAACTGTAGCTTTGACGTCATATCAGATGTATTCAATAGGTCGCTTTGCTTATTCGATACAAAATTGAGTTTTACATTCTCACAGAGCATATTTAATACTGTTGGATGGCAGTCGGAGAAAATATATTGTTTCGGGGAACATATACTAATTACATTCATACCAGTCAATCCAATTCCACAGCCAAGTTCTAATATATTTTTTCCACAAAACTGTTCTTTGTTTTCCACACACCATTGACTCAATACTATGGCACCCTGTCAATTATAATAATTGCAACTAATATAAACATATATATGATTTAATTCTTAAGAATATTTCCTAAATAATTTAAAGAAATTATAAAGAGATATTTTAAAAGATAAGTACCTGCCAGCTACATAAGCCTGTAGTTCCTTGAGAAATCAAATTCGTGCTCTCCTTTAATGTAATACAATTTAATGTTCCATTTTGTATCAAGAAATGACGATAATGCACAGATTCTTCATCTGACAATGATATTAATCTACAATATGCTGCATATAAGTCATCATGAATTTCATTACCACTTTCCTCTATCTAAATTGCATATAATAAATAAGGAAAGTGATTCTGTTCTCTAACCTCTGTGAAAACAAATTACATATTTGATATTTTAAATATACCTTTTGCATAAGTAATTTCAAAAATGCTTTTTGGTATGAGGTTTTTATTGGATATCGCTTAATTAAGTCATTATCTATCGTATTATTCAAAATTTGTTTTTGGATATCTAATTTGAGGTCGTAAGTTTTGTATTCCTTCAATACCTGCAAAACATTCCTTTTATAGTACCAAATTTTCGCTATGTAATTACATAATATGATAACAGGTTGTGTAAGTGTATAATAAAATTGATGTACGTACTATAAAATCTATCTTAATTAATGCAGTACAGCAGAGAAACTGTTTCGTTAAAGAATTTATCATGGAATTTATGGTACGAATATCGCGATTCATATCGCTATTGTTCGTGTTATTATCCATTTGATTTAAAAATAAACTTTAACTACAGAATCACAACACGCGCGAAAATCATTAAAATTTCATGTTGTGACTTTTCGCCAGATATTTTTAGGGACTTCGCTCAATCAGAAAAATAAGGAGGGAATTAGGAAAACAGAGAAAAATTTCAATCTATCAGAAACTGTGTTCTATACAACTGAGGTCTGTTCACCTTCCTTGAAATCCTCAAAATGCTTAAAACGAGATAGATATATATTTAGGCGTTGAAAAAAGAGAAAGTGAAGATGCTGAGTGCAAAAAATGTAAGCAACGCGACAAACTTATTGTTTTTGAAGTTAGAAATGTTTTTTTTCCTTATCCCCCTCCCGCCCTTCTCTTATTCTGCGCAGTTCTTAAAACCTGATACACAATTAAAAAACACATGCAATACAGATTTTGACCTATCAGAAACCGCGAAAATCATTAAAAGTTTTTTGATACGCTTAAGGGTGTGGTCGAGTGCCATTACGAATACTTCGATGTATTTGATTAACCAATCAGAAGAAAAAATTTTTTTTACTAATTAACCAATCAAAAAATGCTTCGAAGCATTCGTAGCGGCAACTTGACCGCACCCAATGTCATAAGAAATCAACCAATCATAGTCAATTATTCTTCTTCTATTCATCTGTGATTGGTCAATATTTTACGACTTAAAGCTTACTACTATGTTTCCGAACTTAAGAGATTTGGAAAGATAGCTTATTTACGCTATCTTGTAATTATTTGATAATTTTTGCATCTTTATAACAAAGCACAACAAATCGCATTTTATAAAGCCAATTATCTTTAACGACATATCATTCGTTATTTTCTAAACATCACTGCTTTGTGCGCGCGAAATGTTTCTAAAAATTCCCTAAGTCCGCGTCCAATGGCATTTCCGGCAATATGTCACTAGACATATTCCGAAATTACAGTCCTTCAAATTCGGTTGGTTTAGTTTCGAGACTCGAGTGGCTGTACTGCCTTGTACTTCGCGTACTGTGATCTGTAATTGTTTCGTTATGGCTGATACGAGCCTAAGCCTGGACGATATAATTAAAAAGAAATCATTAGGAATGAGAGGCAGAGGAGGGTGAGGCAAATTCACTTAATTATCCAGTGGAATTCTCGCCAACTTCATAGCGAGAGTTACATATTTATAACCTTGACGATCGTGCTTTCTTTTATTGACAAAAGTCTGTGTGTATGGTGAAAATTTTTTCTTAAATTTTCTTCAGATATTTTTAGTTGATAATCCCGTTTCCGTGAAGTCACTCGAATAAACTGGCATGCGCGAGTAAATTATTCGCAGCTGTGAATAGCTCGGAAATTTGGAGCTTGAAAATCTACTTGATTGTTCCCTTTAATGATACCACAGTATCATATCTGGCTTGGTTGATAAAAACTTGCTCCGCGATTTCTGAAGAAGTCATGTAAGAAGACACGTTCGTTAATCTTTCCTCAGTATTATCTTTCATTACTGTAATAAAAAAAGTCAGACAATTTTCATTGTGTAATTGTACAGGATACGCAGGGGTGTCCCCAACAGAGGAGCACGAGCAAACGGTTCTATGAGGGGACGTGGTTCGCAGATGATCAGGGATGCACGATTTAAAATAATACAGAAGAACCGAGAGAAACTGACCGACGCCAGGGACAAGCTCGCCGAGATAGCAAAGCAGAGCGATGCACGACTTAAGCTAGACAAGATTCGTGCGTCTCATTACAAGAAAATAGATACTCAGCTTTCAGGCATTTCACGCAAGACTGGCCGAAATGGTAGATTGTCGTTGTCGACGAATAAAATGCCGTCTTTGATGCAGCATGTGTTACCATCTAATATGCCAACCAATTATATGCAACCTTCCACGAGAACGGTTGGATATAGACCACCTCTTGCTGAGCCTTATATAGGAGAAATGAATATGGATTATACTGATGGTACATGAAACATAATGTAGATATATTGAGAAATGTATAACTTATCTCAATCATTTGCTACCATCGCAACATAAGTAAAGTCTCATTTTTTAGTTAATTGCAGAAAAAGATTGGAAACATATAGAAGAAAAGAAATGTATTTTTAAAAGAATAATAACTTTTATATTCTTCTACAATCAGTTACATTAAAATTGCATTTCAAAATTAATATTCCAAAATTTTAATGATTCCAAATATTAAGATTAATTTGTTGGAAATTTATTTTCTGAATTGTATTATTATTATAGCAATATGTTTTATATCATTATTTTTAAATACAGTTATGTTTAGTTTGAATTTATTTATGAATATATCATCTTAATTTTTTTTAACTTTATTTACTTTGGTCTTATTTTAACTTGATTTATTTTGACCTTTGATCTTGTATGTCTTTTTAGAGAAAATAAACTTGTATTTTCTCTTGTTATTAATATATTTTATAATATTTTAAGATATATTTTAAAATATTTTATTGAAAATTATTAAAATAATACGTTAAAAAAATATTTATATATTATAACTTATTCTTTTAGATTATCTGACGGATTCCCCTTCATTGAGGAGGACTGTGAGTAACGAGTATGCACCAACACCTCCACCTCCACCTCCTGTATTCAATATTAATCCGATTTCTCCTTATACTTGGGTGAAATCTAGAAACACTAATGTTACTAGGATTCCAGCTCGAAAATCTGAGATAGAAAAGGAACGAGAGAGGCAAAGAGATTACAATAAACTCGCTACACGCTCCGCGATGGTAAATAATGTCATTCTCTTTTGTGTAAAATTTGTACAATTGCCATTCAATTTAATTTTTATTATTTTTTCTTTATATATATAGGTAAAAACTACTTCACCTTCTTATAAAGAAGATTGGAATTTTGGCACAAAATCAAGGTAAGTATCTTACAGAAAAATTAAAACATTAACTGATTGAAAAACCTACTATTTTGAATGATTTTGATTATAGAACAATTGTAGCAGAGGAAACAGCAGATTCCAAGTACTACGATTCCAGAAATCTTCGAGAGGTAGGAATTAAGTCACGTCTTGATGCTTCTGGCAATAAGACAAGAACATTGAGCGTTTTATCGCGGCCAAAAGCAAGTTCCAGTTCATCGGCGCAATCGAATGGCTATCGAATTGTAGTATCCAACTTGCAAGCCAATGTCACGCAAGAAGATATTAAGGTGCAGTAAGATAAAGAACTTGTTTCTAAAAGATTTCACATTTGCTGTAAAATATTGAAAAAAAAAATCTTTGCATCGTATAGGAATTATTTGAAGATGTTGGAGAACTGCTCGTATCGAGACTAGTTCGTCCAGGTACAGCGGAAGTAATTTACAAAACATTAAAGGATGCAACTAAAGCAGTTGAGACTTATCATAATCGACAACTAGATGGCCATCCAATGAAATGTCTTCTCGTTAATCCACGATCAAAAAATAATCCCACTGGGCCAGCTGTTCGGTCTCTTACGGAGTAAGTAGCAAACATTTTCTATTGTATGCATTAAACATACAATATACATACATATATGTATGTGTATATATATATATATATCTACAAATTATTCTATACATTGAATCGTGTGATGGTATATGAAAGTCAAAAACAGCACAAATTCGTTTATTTAAATCAATCACATGAAATCATTACGTGTAATTTCTCACATTTATGTCATAATTACTATGGCTGCAGAAACTAATTCATAGTCTTAAAATAGTTGCATTGGAATGTGTCGTTTGTAGGCAGCCGACGAACTTCTTTTTTTCACTATGCATTTTCTTCTCTACAGATCAAGACGTAGTATCAGCTCAAGTTATGTACAACCAAGTTTAGGAGCGGTACATCGCGCCTTGTTTGACGATTCTTAATCGACTGTATCCATTTTGATAAAATGACTAAGTTAATATGAAGGAAAGAAATGTCTTGTGTATATGTGTAATGGACATTACGCATATTATTCTTAGGAAAGCGAAAGGAGAAACGATGAAATCGCACTCAATGTGCGCAACTCCAATTCCCAGCTGTAATTGTATTAATAAACTTATACCACTTATTATCTTTGGTAGTGTATATGGTCTAAACGACCAATAACACTGGAACGCTCGTAAAATTTTTGTAAATTCTAAAATTTTTGTAAATTTCTTATATTTTGTGCACTATTTAATTGTAACTTTATTGTTATGTCTTACTTTAAATGTATTAAGTTATAATGTATTAAGATCCAATTTCATAACTCGGTTAATTCTTAATTCAGGTCCAACTTGTTTCTTATCTCTTTCCAATTCTAGAATGAACCTCGGTTAAGAATCATGAGTTGTGAAATTGGGTTGTAAAACCTAAGTATCTAAAATATTGAGGTTGCAAACTATTTTTTAATATTCAAGATAATAGAAAAGATTCAGGCGTTCTGGTGTTAAAACGTAGAGAGAAAACTAATTAAAATAATACGGCCATGGAATCACGTAAATATCGGGTGCAAGCTGCTTCTTGTACATTTAATATACAAATAAAATGATACCTCCTTCAGCAACTTTGATATTATATTAAAAATATGATGTAGATTAAATAAATGAATGGTCTCGATGCGACCATTCACGCGTGCGTACGATCAGAAATGTAACTTATGCAAATTTAATATTATGTAGTTTTCATGGTTTCGAATTTCAAAGATCATTGTATATGTTTATATGTTGAACGAGTCAATTTTTCAGACTCTTATTATAAATTTACGCAAAAACAAGTACTAAAAAAATTTATTTTCTCTGAGAATCTGTTTTATAACAATCACGTATAGAAGATAAGATGGTACAATTTCGAATACGGATACAATTTTGAATGAAATAAGACTTCAATCGGTGGCCCGAGTGGCAATTTGCCCTAGGTGGTCGATTTATGACCCGTGAATTTGGATTCCACCCATACGTGATCTTTCGCATCTAGGAGAACACCTTGCGAATAAATACTAAAACTGTATTTTAAAGAGCACTATTGCTCTTATTAATATGTCTTATTCGCGATATTCTATCTTAATTAAGTCATAAAGATAGAAACTTGATTTGATATGTGACAAAAATTGTAAATTGTGTATGGCCTTTGTCTCCGAAAAGACATACACTGGATCAGTAGATCAATCTTATTGTATGGTACTGTGAATCTTACAAGTATGATTGAAAAACTATACAAGAGCTTCAAGAAGAAAAAAAAGAAGATATGCATCCAAATTCAAGTGCAAATTTGGCAACTTTAATCTCATTGTGTGGAGGGTATTGAAAGGAACCACCAACCAAAAAAAATCAAACTTAAACCCGAAAATTGGATTCAAATCTTATTTCGTTCAGATTTGTGCTATATTGGAAATTGCACCACTTTATCTTACTCGATAGAGCGCGAAAAAGGATAGAGTGACTTAATACGATAAAGAATTTATTTATTTATACGTACAACATCATCACAATACTCATACCTATAAAATACAAAAGCTAACACACCA
>Ga0157363_1004582_pt1 | contig 12755 bp, 2 predicted proteins | sample AttsexASBM1_FD_111477 | JGI IMG/M metagenome (GOLD analysis project Ga0157363, IMG submission 111477) | Fungus gardens microbial communities from leaf cutter ant in Ribeirão Preto, State of São Paulo, Brazil - Atta sexdens ASBM1 | ecosystem: Host-associated > Fungi > Mycelium > Unclassified ...
ACACACACACACACACACACACACACACACACACACACACACACACACACACACACACACACACACACACACACACCATCTAAAAATTGATGCTAGTAATTCCAACAAGCATCTCGCTGAGAGTGAAAGTCAGAGGGAAGTGATCGCACCCTTCGTGATCACCATTCACTTTTTTCGAGTTAATGTGCTACGTCCTCATCACAATTGGAAAGAGAGAACGAGATGGAAGTTGTGGAAAGCGTCGCCAAAGGAGAGGCTGTCCGCAATCGACAATATCAGAAGACGCATGTGCAGTCTTCCGAAGCCCTGGCCTACCTGGCCCGTTTCCGATTCAGTTTGGCCAATTTGCGTCGTTTCAATATCAGCTGATACAGTGTGTCCAAGCCTTCGTGAAGTCCTTCGCCTGTAATAGCGCACGCTGGTTGCACACGAATACAAGCGCTGCCTGGCATTCCGGTTAGTTCTAACACTCCCAGATGCTTCTCTAGTTCACTAACTTCTTTCGCACCTATATAATAGAAAACTCGTTAACAAAATAAAGTAAAATGTTTATATTATTCTTAACTAATTCAACAAACTACGTTCCTAAGTAAAGACACTCAAAGCAATTTGCAATGGCTTTGCTCAATAAAAATTCGCGTAAAATCTTTTTATATTAAGTATATTTATATAAAGTTTATTTGTATATCATTTTCTACCATAATATATTGCGTTGTCCAGAAAATTTGTGCCGCAAAAGATTTAAATTTAGTAAATGTATACTAAAATGTATAATAAAATGTATACTTTAAATCTTCTGCGTTTCAATTTTCCTTCAAAATCGGCACGAATTTTCCGGACAACCCAATACATATTAGAAAGACTAATGATCTGTGCACAATGGAGGAAATATTAGGAATACCGAATAGGAATAAATATTAAAATTTCAATCTACCAGAAATTGATAAACAATATTTGACAGGCCCTTATTCAAAAGTTATATAAATAGAACGATAAATTTGCGCATTCAATTAATAATCATTTAAAAAATGAATAATTAAATAATGCTTATTCTATATTTATTTATATTTAAAAAAATTTCTTCTATTTTTTTATAGTTTGCTTCATGTGTATGTAAGATATCTCAAAATCATGCGAGATATATCTTTTTAATGACAAATTTTTTTATAATTTATATCTTATATTTATTAATATATTTTATATTTTTTGAATTACAAATTCATTTTTCCGTCACTGTGGAAACTCAATATTTAACAAAAATGAGCGCTTATTCATATTCTTATATAACCACTTGCAGTGTGTAATATAATTTCAGAAAAATACGACGTATTCACACGACGCGGAAATGACAAACACATGCGCGCTATGGTCGTTTATACCAACTGCTACGAATCAAGTTTGCATACAAAAAGAAATATGTTTACTTACGTCATATTATGCAAAAAGGTTTAAGAAAAGAACATGTCAACTAAATATGACAACAAAAATGAACAAGAAATAAATAAGGCAACAAAAATAAAATAGTACTTTCCAATTAAAAAGATGTCCAATATCTTTGAAATATAATTTATAAGTTTCAAATAAATTTTATAATATTAATTATACCAGGCAAATCTTGTTTGTTGGCGAGGATTAAGATCGGCACACCCGCATTATCCGGACTTCTCGCCGTCCTGGTGAGCTCCATTTTTGCCTCCTCAAGCCGTTCAGTATCGCAAGAGTCAACGACAAAAATAATACCATCGGTGCATCTTGTGTAAGATTTCCACAGCGGCCGTAGCTTTTCTTGCCCACCAACGTCCCACACAAGAAAATTAACACCTGTGATCAAAAGACACATTGTGTTTAAGGTGGAAAAAAATCATAACAACATGACACGGGTGCCCAAAAATGGTATCCGTGACTTATTGCATTTATAATCGAATCTTTATTTAGTTTAGTCATTGGAAACCGAGCAATTTCTCTAATCTTGATAGCATTCATCAATCTTATAACAGTAACACACATGTTAGATTTAGAAATGTGTTCGAATAAAAATTATATAGGAGAGTAATAGTAGAAATAATTTACTTAACTGGTAAAAAACAAGAAAGCAAGAAAAGGAGAAAAAAAATATAAAGATTCAACTATCAAATCTTAATACAAAATTAGATAGCTAAATAATGGCTTAATAAATATAAACAATAAATAAAAGAAGCACACGAGAATGTTCGTATAGCGAAAGTCATATTGAAAATTCTTAATGTTATAAAATAATCATAAACATTTCGGCCCAGGTTTGATCACCTTCAGTATGTTATACATACAGAATAAATGTAAATGTTAATCAATTAAATTTGACAATTAATTGCTTGATTTATATTTATTTTGTATGTATAACATACTGAAGATGGCCCAATCTGGGCCAAAACGTCTATGATTATTTTATAACATAAGAATTTTAAATATTTGATTTTTACTACGAACATCTTGCATATGGCTATCTGTTCCTTTTATTTATTGCTAATACAAAGTATTTTATTTATTGCTAAAAAATGTTAAAAAGATGTTTTATTTTTTAGTAATAAATAATTTGGAATTGATTTTTTTTTCTTATTGAATATATCGAAAAAAATTATTGTTTATTGTAACTCTCTCTCAGTTCTTTCATCCTGTATGTTTCTATATACGAGATTTGTCTCGAATTTTTTTGAGATAAATTTTAATATTTGGAATTAATTAAAGCGAGTAATACCGTTGATTTCTCGAAAATTTCGCGAAAAATTCTTTCTCTTCGATAACTTGAAAAACATTAACAGTCTTGCTGAAAGGAAGATCAATTCTAGATTCTTAGCCAACGAGACTACCATTACAAAAACAAAGACTGAAAATCTATTCGTTTTAGCTTAAGTTCTTGCACGGTTCATCTATTTTTTTTTCTCCAACCAGAGAGAAAAAGAAGAAAGATGAACCATGCAAAAAGTTCAGCTAAAAAGAACAGGCCTTAAAATTGGTGATTTTGAAATATATCTATTAGAAAAAGACACAGATGATCAAAGATGGAAAATTATGAGAGATATACCTTTAGCTTTTCCGATGCCACCGCGAATTCTCTCGCAGTTAAAACCAATAGTCGGTACGGTATTAAGATACTGATCGAATTTCAGTCTGTACAGGGCGGTCGTCTTCCCGGCGCTATCGAGACCGAGCATCGCCACGTGTAGAGGAGTTCCTGTGGGAAGTGCCTCGAGCAGACCGCCGCTCGTGCCACTTCTACCCATCCCAGCGCCCATCCCTTTCCCTCCCTCCCTCCCACCTTCTCTCTCTCTCTCTCTCTCTCTCTCTCTCTCTCTTACTTTCTCTCCTCCTACTTCCCTGCCTCTCTTTCCTTCCTTTTTTCGTCCTCGCTCCCTCTTTCCGCTATCAACTCTCTTTCTCTTGTTTCTTCTCTTTTCTATTTTGTTTTGATTTGGCCTAGCATCTAGAATTCTCTTCTTCCTCTGTGCTGCACACAAAAAAATCTTCCTTCTTCAAATTCAACCTTGAGTCCGCTACTGCGAAATTATCCACTACCGCATCGTCTGAAAGCAAGCGCGTTCCACAGTTAACGCCTCTCGATTGGTTCCACCCGAAACAGGTGTCCATATCTCATCTAATAATAAGTAGGACTTGATTTCCATCGAGGTCAATGTCACTTTCAATATTAACCGAATTACGATGAATACTGTTTTCTTGCAATCACTAAAGCCTAATCTATTTTTTTGCTTCCTGTTCTTGTTTTTTGTTTATTATCTTTTCTGTCTTTTCGCGCACAGTTTTATCGACAATCGTGTTTCTTATTATGTACTTCTCGTTTCTTCAGAAGTTTAAGGACACAGAAGGAAGAGTATAAAACAGGAACAAAGAGTATACATTGTACATTAGGTTTTAATCATTAAAATTAAATAAGTGATTAAATTAAATTAAATAATGGAAAAATAATTAAATAAAGAAATAAAAACGCTTATGCTTATTCAATATGCGCGCGCGCGCGCGCGCGTGCGTATATAATCTTAGAAATCTCTTTTGAATAAAACCCTCACCTTCATCCTCTTTTAGTCAGACTTTCTAGAGTTGGTCGCGAATAACTGGTAATTCGCTTATTACCATATCTACCGCACGGATCGAGTTCATTATTTACATCGTCTAGGTCGAAATCCCTGAATAAATACTTTTTTATTGTTTCATTGTCGCGTGTAGTAAAGCAGATTGCATAGTTAGAAAGAAATAGAGTCATCTTACTTATTTTCGATAATGTAAAACGAGTTTCAGAGAAGCAAAAAGTATCAAATAAGTAAAAAACAAACGAAATGTAATACACTTCCAATTATTTTATCAATACTAAAAATTATCTTAATACTCCAAATGAATGATATTGGATCATAAATGCATAGACGAAAATTCAAACAGAGATCATATTAAATTAACTTTAATAAAAATAAAAGTCGATGATACATTTAATAAAATCTAGAGAATCAATTTGCATGGAATATTATACATGCAAGCAATATATTTAACTCGATTATTCCGCGTTTGATTCATACATTGAAATCTCGATATATTTTCCAGATTCAATGAGCGTGAGAAAAGCATTTGTTTACCAATTCGAGTTAATTACATACAATCTATAATCGAATATCTTGAGATACAAATCCAAAAATCAACAAATTCTGTAAATCAAACTCTTATTTGTGTTGCATTATAAAAAAAATTAGAAAATGAGACACTATATTCATAAAAATCATGAATCTGATTTTCTGTGAATCCACATTAAAAATATAATGCTTTATCATACTTACAATCCTCTATTAAATAATTTTTTTCCAAAAAAATCAAAATTATGTACTAAAAGTTATTATTATTGAAGTACTCTCCAACAGTCACAATAATTACATTTTATTTTTGATTTGATTTATCGCTTGATGTTGAAACAATCATGACATTGGACATCAATCATCTTTTAACATCTTTTTCCTTAAATATCTGATACCTTCAACTACAGAGATTTATTAATTTTATCTTCATCTTTTATCTAACTACGAAGGTAGAATAAGTGAAACCCTGAATTACCAGAAAATCTGGACTTTTAAGTACCCTATATATATATATATATATATATATATATAGAAAGACGCGGTGTTATGGCTGATCAAGGATTTAAACGAATTTAGACTATTCTCAATCAGAAAAAATATTTATATATTCATTCACCTACTGTTTCTTCTAATATGAAATTCTCTGAAATTCTAGAAATTAAATATATTGCGAATTTATGGTATACGTTACAGTAAAAATGTTAACTCAATAAATGTATACACTTAACTGTAGTTTACTGTAGTCTACTGTAGTCAATACATACATTTATAATTAATATATACTATATGTAAATGTATGCATATTAGTAAGAATATACATTTAAACTTAACACTTTGACTACAACATATATACATAAAGAAACGCACACATGTATTCATAATTTATTATCTCATTTAGATTCGTCAATGACGATTGCATAGACAATTAATTAAAAAACCGAATAAATAAGAGTAATTAGGAAGCTAAATAAGAGTAATTCGGCGCTGTAATTGGTGCGCTTAAATAACTAACAGACCTTGGTGTCTCTAAATGTATATTTCACATTAGTGAATATACAGGATGTTTGATAAGTAACGATAAAATTCTCGCATAGGGGTAGAACAGACTAAACTGTGTCAAAAAATTCTCTATCATTTTATAATTTTTGCAACAATTAACAAAATATTAATTACTAAATCGCTGAATATTGGTTTTCAATAATTTTTTACCGATCAACTTTACAGAAAATGATAAAAATTATTTATTTTCTTCTCATAAAATTTTGAAAATTTTTTAGTACCGCATTTTCTTATGTTGGTAAAAATAATTCCAATAAGAAAATGCAATATTAAAAAGTTGACAAAAAATTCTGCAAAAATTTTTAGAGCTCTATGAAAAGAAAATAAACAATTTTAATGTTTATCATAATCTTCCTAAACAATGGTTATACTTGAAATCTTGAACTTTGGATTTGATGCAAAAAAGGCCTCTCCTTTTATTAGTAAACATTTGCATATTCATCCAGATAGCAAAATGCAAGTATGCTAGCAGTACGTCAGCAAACTCGATCATGACTATCAGATCATGATCATTTGCTTCGGATCCTCCATCAAATTATCTTCGTTTGATAAATTGATATAAAATAAATAATGTTTCCTCGATATCTCTAATTGAGTCATGATACTCGAATCAGAAGTACCGAGAAGCATTTAATTCATATTTACACCTATTTATCAAACGAAGCTTTGTTGACACAATGTCTAGATATATCCAGAACGCGAATGAAAGTTTTTAATTCGACCATGTGGAGACTGGTGCCAAAAATATCTCAATTGTGTAAAAATACTCAAAATTGGCATTTTCATTATGACTGGCAATTTTCAATGAGGGATTTCTGCCATTTTATAAACGAACGAAAATTATAATTTGAAATCATGATTGGAAATTAATATTATGAGCCGGACTAGCAACGCACGAGCACACGCTATACAAATATGTATAATACACAACAAATCTCCTGGCAAGAGCACCTATAACTGAGTAACACAAGAGAGGCCCGAGACTCTCGTAGACTGGCCCAAATTGCTCGGAATGAATTTAATAAAGAAGATGAAGGGCTACTATATGCCTAGAATAGCAGATTCTCGTCGAGAGAGTCGTCGAGCATTGTAAGTACTCAAGAACTACATTTTTTAACGAAAACTTTAAACGCATTTTTTTCTTAAATCTGTTTTATGCATTTTCTTCAATTTTATGTACATAATTAAAAAAAATTATTTGATCAACTGACTTTCCATGAAGTTCGTTAGCTTAGGTAAGAGCTAACTCTCCTATGATGATGAATTTAAAAAGTTAAAACAATTAATATTAACAATTTCTTTTTTGCATAAAAAAATGAACGCTACTTAATAAAAATCGTAACTTTTTTTCAAAGACATAAAATTTTAATTTTTATATATTATTAATTTTAATTTAATTTTAATTTAAATAGAATCATTTAGGATGAACTTTTTCTTTTTTTTCTGTTTCAAGCAAGAATTAAAGTCCCGACGGTATACACAAAATAGTAACTCCGATGGCGAGATAAAATCATAATAATACATTTCTGTATACAGAAAATTTGAATATATTCTTTAATAGCTGCATTAAAATGTGCAAAAATTTTTTAAACAATGAGTATTCTTTAAAAAAAAATGTTAAAAAATCATCTTTTTTTTATCTTTTACATTCCCCCTATAAGAGAAGTGGAAAGGTTTGAACGGTTGAAAAATTGTGTCAAATTCATGTCGTTTGTAGACAATTGAATAAACATTCATGAATTTTTTTAACAGAATTTATTTTAACATGTTTTTAATGAAAAACATGTTAACTTTCTTAACAAATAAACACTTTCTTAACAAATAAAATCAGTCGCAAAAATCCACAAAATGTAAATAATTGAGAGCAATATTGATAATGAAAGACGATCGCGCGATTTGTTTTGCTCTGTTTTTGCCATGATTTCGAATAAACAAGTGGGAATTTTCTAATTTTCTTGGTGCTAGTTTATTGGTGATTGGTGAAATTCTCATCTATAGACTGAATCTAAAATCTGAAAAAGAACATAAAGATTACAAAATGACAGTGCAAAATAAAAAAATGTCGAAATATTAAAATTATTTGTTAAAACGGATTTAAAAAATAAATTTTCGTGCGCAAAAGTAACTTAAGTTTATGGAAAAATTTATTATCTTTATTTTAAAAAAAGTTGAAGTCGATATCTACAATCATTTTTGAGTTATCATAGCAAGAACAGAGCAATACGCAGCTATAATTAATCAATATTCATTCTCAATTATTCATAAACAAATATAAAATGAAGCTCGAAAGACTCTATCAGTGAAAAATATAAAAAACCCATTAGATCGGCTGTTCGATGCACAGAAAATTCTTTATTTTCATGTGAATGTAACAAAACGAATAAATGTTTCGATCCTTCAATTCGGATCCTTATCAATATAAAATATAAATAAAAATTACATAAATAACACAAGATGGTGATTCTCGATAATTTCATTCAAGCTCGTTCTTCTTTATCCAAATGCTAAATTAGCTATGTAATGATGAATAAATGATTATCAAAAATATTAATTTATATAATAATAATATAAAAATTCGGTTTTACATAAAGTAAAACCGAAGTCATATACATTGCGTCAATAAGTAGAATCACATCGCTCATTAGATTGTCAGATTTGCTATGTCATTCAAAAGAAAAACAAAAAACGAAAAATTAGAGAATTATTAAAATCATTTGTCTGAATTTTAATTTTATTAACTTACATGTAAGCGTTTCTCGCGACTCGACGTAAAGGTCTTGTAGTGTCGACAGTCAGAGATGAAATGAGAGTTAAAATAATAAAGCCATGTAGTTATTGAAATAAAAATAAAAATAAGAACAAAAGGGAGAAAAACAACATCCACAATTCCGTAAACAAATTCATATATAGTGGTAGTTCTAAAGAATACGTATCATTCTGTAAATTCAAACTCTGTTCCTGTTATTTTATATGGATCATTTCCAAACTTAGTCTTTTATTAAGCATTTTTTTCTCATCTAATATCTTGACATTTTCCCAATCAATCATAAAAGTACAATGAACATCGTGTAATTATGTAATCTCTTATATAGACTGCACATGGGCGTACGCAGGGGAGAGCAGGGGGAGGCAACTGCCCCCCTTTATTATATAATTATGCAATGTCGCCACATTTTTATTAGTGTAATAAATATTTCGTTTGAGTTCAGAATCGATTCAACAACATTTTAATGAATGTAATTGTTTTAAACTTAAATATTAATCAAGTAAATCAAATTATCGTGTAAAAGTAACGAGGGTACCATCTTCTCTTCTACTAAATGGTATTAAAAGTACATTTAAAAAAATAACGTTTTTTTAAACATTTGTTTGAAATTATTTTAAAAAAAAAGCTGTTTAATTTAATCTGATGTTTTAAAAAAAAAGTTTTAAACAAAATAACTTTGAATGTACAAAAAACGGTGCTTGCGAAGAGAAGCTGGGGAAGAAGTATTAAGAAAGTTCGCTGAAGAATCTCGAAGACCGGTTTTAATATAGGTATGTTTTAATAAATCTTGTGTGAAAATAGAATTTTATCCTCCCCCCTTCCCCCTCCCCCAACTGAAATCCTGCGTATGCCTGGACTGCACACACTTCTATTATCGTATTATCTGTTTAAAATAAGTTGTCTATATTTTTCTTACTCAATATCAACGAAATGAGTAAAAACACAGAAGAAAGGCATAAAATTTGATTTTCTATGCAAAGCGAGATCTATCCCATATCCCCCTTAATTAAAGGCGTCCGACTTTTCGCGCGAAGTTACATCCATCCTACATCTCTCCCTGCTTAGGGACACGATTCCATGTGAAGCAAAATCTACCTCATTTCCTCTCTGCCTAAGATAAGTTAAATTTATTAGTTAATAATTTTTTAATGAATAAGTAACAGGATGGATTTCGCTTGGAAAAATTGGATGTTCTTTAGCGGAAGGGAGGGGAGGGAGTGAGATGGAGCTCGCTTCGCTTGGAAAATCAAATTTTGCAATTTAAATTATACAGTTAAATACACATTTATATTGTCAATTTTATTTGTAAATAACTTTTGAACGAATAAAAAATTTGAATTAAAACCTTCTAAAGATTGTTCAAGGTCACTTAGACAATATACGTCAAAGTCAAGATGGATCCATTATTGTCAACATTTATCAAATATTGAAATAATAAATAATAAATTTTAATTTATTTTAAGTTCTTTAAAGAGAATTTTAATTATTATTATATCTTTGTTACGATTTGTACATTTATAGTATGAATTTTATTGCTGTAGCAATGTTTTACCAGAAAAAAAATGTATATTTAATTCTCTTATGCGTAGTTATTTTCAATTGGAGTCGGTAATTCACTTTCCATTGTACAATTATTAAGATTCATCTTTATTATAATTTTGACTATTAATGTTAAAAATTACTTGGCGACATTGGTGACTACATTTACACGGCAACTATTAATTAAGTTCATTAACATCCGTAGTTATAATTCTCAAAATGTATGTGTACTCGTTTACACGTAACGATTTCAATTTATTCTACTGTAATAAAAATAATTATACAATTCTTTGATTATGTTATAAATCCATAGCATTTATAGTTGATAATACAAGCGTAACAACTGTTTGTGTTTACTTAAAACCGATTTTATAAGTCTACACCTCTTTGCTATCAGATGTAGAGTAACCACTACTGTTATATTAACATAAATTGTCATGTATGAAGGTTTACACCAGTGTTTACACAACTTCGTTTACACAATTTACGTTAATAGTTATAATTACTGTTGTTACTAAACATGTTATGTAAACGTAATCGGTATTGGCTTGCAGCGATTCGGAGTTTTATTGTAAGTCTGTAATATAGTTTTTGATGTGTTGCCACTTAATGCCATTTTCAGTTTCTGTTTCCAATGAATCATGAAACTGATTGAACAATATATGGACATTTGACCTGAATTTCTCTACAAGACACAAAACACAGCATTAAAGTTAAATATTTCGATAAGAATAACTCAAATGAAAAGTTCGAAGTCGATATTGTAATTGGCAGTAGTAGTTGTAATAATTGCCCGTTATAACCATTTTTGTGATTAAATAGCATAATATTTAATTTGATTTTAAATCGAGCGAAACAGTATTGATTCCCATAGCCTTTGTTTCAAATCCGTTAAGCTTATTAAATATTCTAAGATGTTAAATCCTATCATTACCTAATAATTAGAAATTCTGCTTTGTTTCATCAAAATGTATATATTCAACTATATACGCCTTATTAGTATAATCAAATTATTCAGTATATTATTTTAAATTTCTTTACTTTTGAGAATAAATTATTTTTTTGGAATAAAGCATTATTAAATTGTCTCACAGGCAAAATTTCATAATAATCGAGTGAAGAGTTAACAAAATAAAAAAAAATGGTTCGAAAAATGGTCACTCATTTCCAAAAGATTAAAAAAGATTAAAAGAGATTGAATACCAGAACTTATTATTTGAAATGAGCAAATAGTTTTAAACCTTTGTAGATATAAATTATTCTTTGTGACATATACTGAAACTAGAATCCCCGCTAAATATATAATGACGATATTACGTCCCTTTAATCGCGAGAAAGAGAAGAAAATCTGTTTTGGGAATAATTTGGGATGCCTGCAGTATAAATCACTGATACGAAGTGTCGGTGTTGGTGCTAGCTGCTTCGATAGTGCATTATCGACTCACGAAGATGCGCGTGCGCTACGTCGTACCACGCTACTATGTTATATCTCTGTATTCTCGTTATGTATATACGTTTACATATTTATGTATTCACAATTTTATTTCAATGTATATTTCTTTCTTCCAATATTGCTTTTAGAAGTCTTACGATAGAAATAATTATAATACAAGCAGTCATGTAATGAAAAATTAATCCAAAAATGCTTCAAAACTATCATCTCTTCTTTTACTTTAAATAATATGAGGCTTTAATAAAATATATAAACAGGTTCGAGCACTTTATGTATTTTATGCTGTAATAAACACACTACAGCATATAAAATTAGAGATCCTTATGTTAATATACATGGGCATATTAATAAATTTTCAATGACGAGTGATCGACTAGCCGCGCAGAAGTCTTATCAATTTACTGGCGGCACAAAAAGCACTTTGAAGCTGAGATTATCCCAACATCAGGAAATTAGACAGAATCTTTTATGTTTGAATTCACTTTATCAGATACTCCTTTACTCATATTTTTTATATAAAAGAATTCATTCTTTAACCTATTGATGTTACAGCGAGCGACAAAAGTCCAAGCTCACTATAATTAGGGTTGCAGGTCAAAATAAATTTTAAATATTACGTCAAATTAAATTGCTTTCGTTTTAAACGTGTTTAAAACAAATGTTTAAAACATTATTTTTAAATGTGTTTTTAACACTATTTGTAGATTTATGAAATATTAAATTTGTTTAAACTATTGAATAATTTTTTAATTTGAGTAGAGTGATCGAGAAAATCCTCAGAGAAAAAGGTTCATCCTTTGTTTCTCGGTAATAACGTTATTAGAAAATTTCGCCACACGGTTCGTCAACCGAGGGGACGTAAGAGTGGGTATCTCATACTACAGTTCGTTGCCGTCTGGTAACTGTCAGGAAACTTGCATGGACGTGCTTGTGTGTTTGAGAGCCAAAAGTAAAATAATAGCGTCACAGATCTATTTTAGTCTGAAAGGATCATTTTTGCAACTAGATAGATTAAAAGTAAATGTATTTATTAATCTTATTCTATTGGGTCATGTAAAAAGTATCCGCGGTTTTTTGTTCAATTTTTGAATGAAATTTTTCTTTATTGAAAATCAATTTTAATCAATCAAGCCAATTTATATTATTATCTATAACCTTTTGCCATTTTTCAGGTAATTTCATAATTCCATCCGTGTAGAATTTCTGTGGTTTATCGGCGAAAAACTTTTTCAAGTGATTTTCGGCAGCTCTTTTGTCGGCCAATGTTTTTCCATCAAGAGAGTTCTGCAGAGATCGAAACAAATGGTAGTCAGACGGTGCAAGG
>Ga0157363_1004583_pt1 | contig 12754 bp, 17 predicted proteins | sample AttsexASBM1_FD_111477 | JGI IMG/M metagenome (GOLD analysis project Ga0157363, IMG submission 111477) | Fungus gardens microbial communities from leaf cutter ant in Ribeirão Preto, State of São Paulo, Brazil - Atta sexdens ASBM1 | ecosystem: Host-associated > Fungi > Mycelium > Unclassified ...
CAACATCTCACTGAAGCCGCCAGCCTGGCAAAAACCATTCTTACAACCGAGGAGTAATAATGTCCGCTTACTGGATAGCTCATGTCACCATCGATGATGCAGAGCAGTACCAAAAATATATTGATTTAGCACCGCTGGCCTTTAAAAAATATCAGGCAAAATTTATCGCACGTGGAGAAAAAGCCACTTCACTTGAAGGAGAGTCTTACGTCAAACATGTTGTTATAGAATTTCCTGATTATCAAACAGCGTTAGATTGTTACCATTCAGCCGAATATCAGCTGGCAAGAAAACAACGCGAACAGGTGGCAAAAGCAATGATTACCATTGTCGATGGATTAGCATAATGTGATTTTAAGAAAGCCGCCAGAAAGCTGACGGCTGTTGAACATCCTACACTTCCATTCCCGCGCGATATTGTCCCCACTTCAGCACCGAATTTACGCCAATCGACAGGAAAGGTTCCGGTGGCGTTTGGTTCGGACCTGGTGACTGGGTGAGAAAATCGATCAGTTCGTTGCGTTCGCCCGCGATCATGTCAGCAATTAACTTACCGGTCGCCGTACCCCGCGTAATCCCTAACCCGTTGCAGCACAGTGCGCCATAAACGTTGGGAGCCAATTTGCCAAAGAAACCTTCGTGGTTTTCCGACAGGCAGATTGCGCCGCTCCAGGTGTACTCGAAATCGACTTTGGGCAGCATGGGGAAGCGGCGCTCAAAGGATTTCCGGTGATTTTCCAAATATCCTTTCAAGTACTTTTCACGCGGACGTCCGTCTGGGTGGAAACTAAAGCTGTTACGGACCAGGATGCGGTTGTCCACCGTGCGACGGATTGTGCTACCAAACGGATGAGCAGGAATCACCCCCCATACCGGTTTACCCCCCAAACGCGTTTGCTCCTCCTCCGTCAGCTGACGCGACAGACTGCCATAAAGGAAGGTCGGCAACAAACGACGCTGTAGGAAACCAAAGTGCGAGGCAAAACCGTTGTTGGCGAGAATCAGGGTTTCGGCGGTGATGCTACCCTTGTCATGCACCAGCGTCACTTTGTCGCCGTAATCGATTGAGGTGATGGGCGTGTATTCATAAAGAGTGACGTTTGACGGAAGATTATCGGCTAACCCTTTCACCAGCGCCGAAGGCTGCAGCAGAATGGTGCCGGGAATAAACAGCGCCTGTTTGTAATAAGACGTGCCGATGTGGTCAGGCAGATCTTTGCCAGAAATCATCTCGGAATCACGACCAATTTTTGCCAAGCCACTGCGATAAGCTTCAAGTATTGCCGTCCCCTGCTCGCCCACTGAGGCCTGATATTTGCCGGATTCGGTCATCTGGCATTCGATGCTATGCTCCTGCACGATTTGGCGCAGATAGTTTTGCCCCAGCGTGTTGAGCTTGAGAATTTTGTTGGCGATGGTGACATCCCCAATGTAATCCTTCGCGCCAATATCGTGTGGCACGTCGATAGCAAAACCGGCGTTACGCCCTGCCGAACCGTAACCCACCTCTTGCGCCTCAATTAGCACCACTTCATCGTGAGGGAAATTCAGCGCCAACTGACGCGCCGCTGCCAGACCGGTCAAACCCGCTCCAACTATAGCGAAACGCGCTTTCTTCTGACCAATATGCGCCGAACGCGGGGTGCGCGCAGCGCTGGTGTGGAACCAACCCGGCATCGAATCATCGGCGGGCAGAGAGGTGATCTTTTGCAATTCCGTTACTCCAGTACACTTTAGGTTAGTGACCGCCCTTAGGCAGGCACCCTGTAGGGTTTGTTAGTGGTGTAAAGCGTAAAGCCGACATGCATTTTCAATGTATATTTCGTGTATACTTGATGTATCAAAATTTAATGAGCATGGCGAAATGTTGTCAACGCGAGCAGTGCAAGGATGCGTAGTGGATCGCAAAATTTACGGAAGCGAGGGCTGAGGATCGGGTATGCATGGAGCGATAGCAAAACTGGAGCCTTTCTTTAATGAACCATATGGTTTTGTTAATATCTAATGCCTGATTAAGGAGAGACCAATGCGCACGCTGACTGAACAGAAAAAAAACGAGATCCTTACCTCTGCTTCATCCGTATTCCTTGAACAAGGGTATGAGCGAGCCTCAATGGATGGTGTGGCAAAACAGGCGGGGTGTTCAAAAGCCACGCTTTACAACTATTTCCCTTCAAAAGAAAACCTGTTTGAAGCAGTGGTCAGGTCGTTCAGCACCAACTATCTCACTCGAGCAGCCGATGAGTTGAGATCGAGTGAAAATGCTTTACTCCCATTGACCCAGAAATTACAGCGCTTTGGTGAAGGCATGCTTGGCGTCATGATGTCTGACTGGAAGGCTTTGCAGCTTTACCGGATTGTGGTGGGAGAAGCGGGACACTCGGATATTGGTGAACTGTTTTACGAATCTGGCGTCCGCGAAAGTATGAACGCGCTGACGGCGGTTATGGCGCATCATATCGAAAATGGCGAATTGAGCGGAAACAGCGCTGCACAGCGTGCAAAACAATTTTCTGCTCTGGTAAAAGCGGAAGCTGATGAACTTTTTCTCCTACGTAAGCTGCCTGTATACACACAAAGCGAAGTGGTCACCATGGTAGAAAGCGCCGTTGATCTGTTTATCAAAGGAGCCGGTAATAACGGTATTTGAGGCTAGTGCCAAGCCCCATGAGCTGGTATTAAATTGATGCGCTACCGAGGATGACAAGTGTCAGCGCACCAACAAGAATCACAACCATACTTTCAATGAATAGCAGCAGCAGAACGTCTGCTGGATATGCTCTCCAGACCCTGACGGTATAGTCTCGGCGTCTCCTCAACCTGAGTCCCATGATATACACAGCCTCCCTGATATTGATTGCGACCCTGCAGATAACAAACAGCAGTAGCGTAGCGCAGATTCCTTGCAACACAGGTCCTCTGAAAGTGATGGCCTCATCCATCGCTAGCAGCCTGCTAATCATCGTCATGCCTCCTCGAGCAGGGTTTCGCGCTCCTCCGTTCACTCAGACCCTCCTCTCTCGAGGCGAATTTTAAAAAGACCGTTCCCCATTCCGCTTTTCGCATTCGTTATTGCCTCACTTCAGTGAAGAAACGCGCTGAAACATCTTCTTGACAGAAATAGACTATACGATCTTAACTATACCGTACAGTTCATTTATGATCATTTTGATGGAGAATAACAAATGTCCTTGAAGCACCGTTCATGGTTTCGTCCCCTTCTGATCGTCTCAGCCATTGCTGTTGCAGGTTGTTCGTCAACAGCCCCGGTAAAATACGCCGGTATCTCGTCATCAGCACGTATGTCGCCCAACTCCGCAGAGGATAGCGATCACATTCCTTACCGCTATTCAGCGCCCGTACACTGGAGTAAATATCGCAACATTACCATTGAACCGGTGGCGATCTACAGTGGCAGCGATGGCCAGTTTAACGGACTGACACAAGATGATCGCCGTCAGCTGGCTGACTATATGGGTAAAAAATTTGACGAAGCGCTTGCCGAAAAATTTGTCACGCATGCCTCTGCCACCAATGGCCCAACATTAAGACTGAAACTGACGTTGACCGGAGCAGACACCACACCTCAGGTGATTGGCACCTTTACCAAATTTGATCTCGCTGGCGGCCCTTATAATATCGTCCAGTCTGTGCGCGGTGGGCGGGGTCTGATGAGTGGATACGTCAACTATGTTGTGGAATTGGAGGATGCAGCAACCCATCAACTGCTACTGGCATACGTTGCGGAACAGTATCCGAATGCCATGAACGTCGGCGCTACGTTTGGATCCCTCAGTGCCGCGGAAACCGGCATCGACAAAGGTGCAGATCAGCTTGTTAAGATGTTGCGTTGAGTAGCGAAAGAGCTTGCTCATTGCTGAGAAAATTCAATTGAGCAATGAGCTCGAACAAATCGGTAGCTGAAACAACATCCGCATCTTGGGTTCAGCTACCGTCATTAACATTGAACAAAAAGCGTAGAGGCAAATATGGCCTTGCATTGTAATAATGGAGGTGGACTGGCGGTTTTTGCCGCGCTTCATAGATTAAAACAGTGGCAAGTGATGGACATATAATATGGAGTTTTAACATGGTCTTCGACTGGCACAGCGCAGAACTAACACGCTCAACGCCCGTGGACGCGAACTACAAAAATAGCCAAAACGTCCGTCGTTTTATGCTACGCGAATGCGGTGAAGAGTTTCGTTTTGATCGTGATTTCATGGCTTGGATTCGTAACGACATTCCAAAAACCTTAGGAGATGTCGTCGAGGAGTGGAAGCGGAGACAGTGTTCGATTTAAACGAAAATCCGCTCCTGGCGGCTACCAACCCTGCTGTAAGCAAGTGCCAGAGCGGATATCATTGATTACTTTTTTTTGGCCAACATCGACTTTAAATCAGCAAAAGGATTGTAAGTGGCTTCACCCACATCCTTTTGCGCGTCATCGCCCGCGACCACGCTGGTGCCGTACTGATCGGCTTCCGTGTACTTCGAATGTTCGTGGTCATGACAATACAGGCATAACAGCTCCCAGTTACTGCCATCTTCCGGGTTGTTGGTATGGTCATGATCCATATGGTGAACCGTGAGTTCACGCAGATTTGAATAAACAAACTCGCGCGCGCAGCGCCCACACACCCAAGGGTAGATTTTCAGTGCTTTTTCACGGTAGCCGCTTTCCAGCCGCGCGTAGTTTTTGGGAATCAGAGCCATTGCCGTTGTTACCTGCTACAGATAGATATTTTCACGATAGTGCTGCCAATATATCTCATAATCGAACAGAAGTGACATAAGCTTTAAGGCAATGCGAGTTGCGGTTTCACCTGTTCAAAAATCGCTAGTCCGAGGTCTGCGACGGCTTACGAACGTGTAGATGCCATTAACTGAAAATGCCTGGTAACTAGTTTATAAGCCTGAACTGCTGATAAATTACCCAACCATCCTCTCTGATAAGGAACATCAAATGGCGGATTATTGTTTTTTCACCAAAGATAACCAAACTGTGGCGCTAGAAAAGTCAGATGCCGAGGGCGCTGCTCAGTTAACAAACCAAGGATATGAACAGCAGTTTGAGGAGGTTAGCGCCTCAAACAAGCAGCATGCCCTTTCGCGCTTCAATGATATACGTAAAGAAAAACGGATAGATCAGCATAACTTTCGTGCAGGTGCTTTCGCCTTTCCACTGATTGGTGTTTTAACCGTTGTGGCCGGTTGGTTTTTCCGAAAAAAATAGCCTTTAAGGTGCCGCCAAACTAAGTCACGGCTCTTATCCTGACGCCTCTAAACCTCACTATTCGATTAAGGACTGCCGTGTTAGCCAATATCCTCGTCGCACTGGTTGCCGTGATACATATCTATATCCTGGTGCTGGAAATGTTTTTGTGGGAGAAGCCAGCGGGCCGAAAGGCATTTAAATTAACTGCCGACTTTGCCCGTGAAACACGCGTTTTAGCAGCCAATCAGGGTTTATATAACGGTTTTTTGGCTGCCGGCTTGTTATGGGGACTTTGGCTGGGAGAGAGCGGCGTGCCCGTTACCCTCTTCTTCTTGAGCTGCGTATTGATTGCGGGGATTTTCGGCGCAATGACCGCCAGTCGTAAAATCCTCTATGTACAGGCGCTGCCGGCATTAGTGGCTTTGGTTGCCGTAATGCTTCGGTAGGCCATCATTTATCACCTCGTCGTGATCAGACCCGCCATTGCAGGTATAATCCCGCGGATTATTCATCGGGTTTAGGAACGAAAATGACAAAGCTCACCTTACAGGAGCAAATGCTCAAAGCGGGATTGGTCTCCAGCAAAAAGATGGACAAAGTCCAGAGAACCGCCAAGAAGTCACGCGTGCAGGCGCGTGAAGCGAGAGAAGCGGTTGAAGAGAATAAGAAAGCGCAGATTGAGCGCGATAAGTTGCTGAGCGAACAACAAAAACAGGCTGTTCTTTCCAAAGAGTATAAAGCTCAGGTTAAGCAGCTGATTGAAATGAACCGCCTCACCATCGCCAAAGGCAGCATTGATTTCAACTTCACCGACAATAATCTCATCAAAAAAATCGCGGTAGATAAGCAAACCCAAACACAGCTGATCAATGGCCGATTGGCGATTGCGCGTTTGGCAGTTGATAGCACAGGTAAAAGCGAATACGCGATTATTCCTGCGGTCGTTGCAGATAAAATTGCGCAACGCGATGCAGACAGCATTGTGTTAAATAGCGCAGTCAGTCAGGAAGTACAGGATGAAGATGATCCGTACGCTGATTTCAAAGTGCCTGATGATTTGATGTGGTAATCAAACCTGCCGATATCAGAACGGACTGGCATTACGCGCGATGAATGGCTTTTCGCTGACGGGATGCACAAAATGCAACTCGCTAGCATGCAGCATCAATCGTGTTGTCTGCTCTGTGCCCGGTAACGTCAGGCCGCCGTACAAATCGCAGCCTAATATTGGATGTCCAAGCTGCTGGCAGTGAATCCTTAATTGGTGAGTGCGGCCGGTTTCCGGGAGTAGTTGCACCCGCGTGACTGGTAGCATTCGCCCATCGCCCTGCTCGAGATTAATTCGTTCAATGACCTGATAGCGAGAGCGCGCAGGTTTGCCGTTGATAGCGCAAATCGACATCAATGGGAACAGCGCCGGGTCTTTCGCAATGGCAGCGTCGATTAGCCCTTCGTCGTCATCCAGATGTCCACAAAGTAACGCACTATAAATTTTAGTGACGCTGCGCTCGCTGAACTGCTGACACAAGGAGGCGTTGATGGCTTTGTTACGCGCAATCACCATCAAACCTGATGTGCCAAAATCCAGGCGATGTACCAACGTGCAGCCGGGAAAATCTTTTACCAGACGATAATGCACCGAATCACGATTTTGCGGATTTTTTCCCGATAGGCTGAGCAGGCCAGAAGGTTTGTTGATCAGCAACAGATGCTCATCCTGATAGAGCATTTCGATCTGATCTGCGCACGGCGGAGCAACAAAGTTATCGACGATCTGGGACATCAAACGTACCGACTGACAAAGGGATGCGGATGATAACCAATTTTCGCCCCTCTGACGAATTTGTCCCTCGACTCGCACTGGAGAAATTTCTCGTCCAGACTTGAGGTAAAGACGTGGTCTGCGCAGCCATTGTGCTTTACACTGCGCGCTGCAAAAAACTGAGTAAATAAACGATTAAGTAGGCGGTAATGGCGATGAACGGAACAATCACAACCTGGTTTCAAGATAAGGGTTTTGGATTTATCAAAGATGAGAACGGAGACAACCGTTATTTTCATGTGATTAAGGTCGCCAACCCTGATCTGATCAAGAAAGATGCGGCCGTGACATTTGAACCCACCACCAATAACAAGGGTCTCTCGGCCTTTGCGGTTAAAGTCATACCCGATAGCAAATACATCTTTATTGCTGGCGAGCGCTTAAAACTCACCTCAATCAAGTCTTACGTGGTTTACAGTGAAGAAGAACCTGTTGATACCCGTATTGATAAAGAAAACACCGTGCTGTCTGTCGGTATTTTAATGAACAATATCAAGCCGAAATCAGATGTGAAACCTGATGAAATGCGTTCGGTAAAAAAACTGGCAGTCACCACCTTCCAGGGCACAACATTGATTTTCACGGAAGATGAAATCGATATAAATGCAGCGGTTAAAATGCTCAAAGTCTAAATTGAGGAGCGAATAATGAACAATGAAATACCACTGAAATATTACGATATCGCTGAAGAGTACGCTGAGGAATCAGAACACGATGTCAGCGAAGCAGAGCTTGATTCTCTGGCGCATTACTTCCAGCTGTTGTTGACCCGTCTGATGAATAATGAAGCGATCAGCGAGGAGTCACAGCAAGAGATGGCTCGTGAAGCGGGAATTCAGGAGGTGCGTATTGATGAAATCGCTAACTTCCTGAACCAATGGGGCAACGAATAGATATTCTTGGGCGGTTTAACACCGCCCGATAAGTAAGCAGTAGCTCAAGAACAACCGTTTATTTCCCTTCCGGAGACTGCACCAGATCATCCGCTTTCAAACCCTGTGGCGCGATAAAGATTTCCATATTTTCGCGTGACAGCTCCCAGTGCTCAAATACCAGATCAACCACCTTCTGCTCATCGCGCGCTTCAATCGCGTCGATAAAGGCATCATGGTGTTCAGCAGCCAATTGAAGACGGCGCTCCATATCCTCATTCTGCGGACGGAAGAAGGTGTGGCCGATGCGGCAATGGTCAATCAACAAGCGTCCCAGACTGGGCTGCAAATAGGGATTACTCGCCATTTCACCCATGATTTCATGGAAGCGATTGTTCTCTAACGCCAGCGCTTCGGCATCTCGCGTCTGCACGGCTTTACGAAAACGCTTTTGCGTCTCTTTCAGCGCTTTGAGTTGTGAAGGTTTAAAGTTCTGAACCGCCAACCGCCCTGTCGCAGCATAGATCATCGGCGCAACCAGGAAGAAATTACGTAACGTGGAATGGCTCATGGGAATAACACGGACACCGCGCTTTTCCACTATTTCCAGAAACCCCTCCCCGGCTAAACGCTGGAACACTTCGCGCACTGGCGTGCGTGACAGTCCATACTGTCCTGTCAGGCTGGCTTCATCCAACAGTTCGTCAGGATCCAGTTCCATGGTCAAAATAAGGCGTTTCAAATCTTCGTATAACGCTGCTTTTCCCGATCTCAATGTGACCTCCTGTGATGAAATCCCGCACCTAATTCCTGCTTAACCTACAGAAAAAGTGTGTATACAGCAAAAATAATTATGGGATATTTTTCGCAGTCTGCGGTGGATCACAGTTCGTAGATAAGATAAATAACAATGAGTTAGAGAATGTGTAAGACCAAATTATCTTGAGGGAATTATTCTATTTAACTGAACGCCCGCCATCCTTGACGGGCGTAAATCAGGTTACTCGGCAGGCACGTCTATCCAGATGGTTTTCAGTTCCGTGTATTGATCGAGTGCATACACCGACTTGTCGCGGCCACCAAAACCAGACTGCTTGTAGCCACCAAAAGGTGTCGTCGCATCGCCTTCACCGAAGCAGTTAACCGTCACGGTTCCTGCACGTATGGCGCGTGACACACGAATTGCACGGCTAAGCTTGCCGGTATAGACCGACGCTGCAAGTCCGTAATCGGTGTCATTAGCCAGCGCAATGGCTTCCGCCTCGGTTTTGAAGGTGGTAACACACAGTACCGGGCCAAAAATCTCTTCACGGAACAAGGCGCTTTTCGGCGTAACGCCATCCACAATCGTGGGCTGCACATAGATGCCACGATCGGTGAAGCCACCCTGAATAATCCGTAAACCTTCTTTGCGCGCCGTTTTCAGGTAGTCGCTGACTTTACAGAAATGCTCGGCGGTGATCATCGTACCCAAGCGGTTCTCTGGGTCGAGTGGGTTGCCCATACGCCAGTCGCCGATCTGCTCAGCGATCAACGCTAACAGCTTATCTTTGACGTTTTCCTGCACCAGCAGACGTGAAGTGGCTGAACAGTTTTCGCCCATGTTCCAGAAAGCACCGCTCAGCACATTCGTCGCAACACTGGCCAAATCATCGGCGTCATCGAATACCACCGCCGGGTTTTTGCCTCCACACTCCAGCACAATCTTTTTAAGGTTGGATTCAGCAGAGTAATGCAGGAAACGACGCCCCGTCGCGGTTGAACCGGTGAAGCTCACCATGTCGATATCCGCATGCAAGCCAATCGGCTCACCGACGTCTTTACCGATGCCGGTGACAATATTCAGAACGCCCGCTGGGATGCCGGCTTCATGCGCCAACTCTGCCACGCGCAGCGCAGTCAGTGACGTCTGCTCTGCGGGCTTCACAATCACTGAGCAACCGGCGGCCAGAGCTGGCCCGATTTTCCATGCCAGCATCAGCAGTGGGAAGTTCCACGGCAGCACACAGCCCACGACACCAATAGGTTCACGTACGATCATCGCCATCGCCCCGCTCCCGGTAGGAGCGGTTTGATCGTACAGCTTATCGATAGCTTCAGCATGCCAGCGGATCACGTGAATGGTTTCTGGCACATCTACCGCCAGACATTCGCTCACAGGTTTGCCACTGTCGAGACTCTCCATCACCGCCAGTTCGGTGACTTCGTTTTCCAACAGATCAGCCAGTTTCAGCAGCACGGCTTTACGCTCGCCAGGATGCAGTTGGCTCCAGCTTCCGGACTCAAACGCACTTCGGGCGCCCTGTACAGCGGTGTTAACGTCATGACCATTGCAAGCAGCAATATGCGCCAGCACTTCGCCGGTCGCCGGGTTAGTGGTCTCCAACGTATTACCGGATGCCGCTGGGGTAAAACGTCCGTTAATGAACGCCTGGTTTGGGAACCTAAGTTCCCGCGCCACATTCACTACGTCGCTCAATGTCTGTACTTGTTTCATACGCACTCCTTACAGCACGGCAACCGCAGCAACGTTGCGTTTTACACCTTCAATCACTGTTTGCAACTCAGCTTTTTCTTCTTCATTCAGTGCTTGCAGCGGTGCACGAACGGGACCGGCTTTCAGACCCGCTAATTCCGAACCGTACTTGATGGATTGCACGAATTTGCCACCATCGAGGAAGTTCATCAGCGGCATCATTGCAGCCATGATTTTGCGACCTTTATCAAAGTCTTTCTCTACCACGCAGGCGTTGTAGAGCGCCACGTGTTCGCGTGGAATAAAGTTAGAGCCTGCGCAAACCCAGCTGCGTGCGCCCCAGGCAAAGAACTCCAACGCCTGATCATCCCAACCACAGGACAGCGCGATATGTGGGAATTTGCAGGCCAGCAGGTGCAGGTTGTTGAAATCACCAGAGCTCTCTTTAATCGCTACCACGTTTTTCGAGCGGCTTACTTCGCGGAAGTAGGTTTCACCCATGGTGATGCCCATACGACCAGGATAGTTGTAAAGCATGATCGGCAGTTGCGCGGCTTTATCTACAGTCAACGCGTGATGAGCATTTTCCAGTTCGGTTGGCAGTGCATACGGCGGTGAAGTCACCAGGATAGCATCCGCTTTGTGGTCACGAGCATGGGTTGCGAAGGCGACTGCATCTTCGGTGCGAATGGCGCCAGTACCCACGATTAAAGGCAGACGATTACCTATCACCTTACGTGCATGTTCAACCAGTGACAGACGCTCTTCCGCGCTTTGTGCATAATACTCACCGGTAGAACCACCAATGATGATGCCGTGTACACGTGCTTCAATCAGCGACTCCAACACGTTTGCAAACGCAGCGTAATCGATACTGCCATCTGCAGCGTAAGGGGTAATAGCTGGGGTGTAGATACCTTCAAATGTCATCGCGAGACTCTCCAGGGTGAATTCAGGACCAAATGCAACGCCGTTAGGTTGCGTTTGTTAACAATTTGCATAGGGTGTGCAGCGAGGTCAACCGATGTGAAATTTTTGTATACTTAAAAAATACAAAGGAAATACTAATGGATGGAAGGTTCTTACATGATTAATTTTTTTAATTCTTATATTTCAATGATTTAATATATTTTAATCTGCGTAATATTTTTCTACATGAATTCAGATGGCGATCACATTACGCAACTATCATCCTCTATGACGTATTTACACTGTGCGTCAGGGAGCATAGTTTTATGCTGGTTTTAACCTGAATTTAACAGGTAAGCTTTCACCCTCAGTTCGGGTGAATATTCAGTAAAAAAGAGGTAGCGGGTTATGCCCCAAAAGAAAGCGACGCTCATAGGTTTGATTGCCATCCTGTTGTGGAGCGCGATTGTTGGGTTAATTAAAAGCGTTAGCGAAGGCTTTGGGCCAATCGCGGGTGCAGCATTAATCTACAGCTGCAGCGCCATTTTGCTGCTGTTCACGGTGGGCTTCCCCAATCTGCGCAAATTTCCCCGCAACTATCTGATTATCGGCAGCGTGCTGTTTGTCTGCTATGAACTCTGTCTGTCGCTCTCACTGGGTTTCACCCATAACGGTCGACAGGCGATAGAAGTTGGCATGGTCAATTATCTCTGGCCGAGTATGACAATTGTACTTGCCGTGATAGTTAATCGACAAAAAGTCAGCCCACTGATTATTCCTGGCGTGATTTTAGCTGTGGCAGGGATTTGTCGTGTATTGGGTGGCGACCAAGGTTTTTCATTAACTGAAATGACTCGCAACGTCATGGATAACCCCCTCAGTTACGGTTTGGCATTCACTGGCGCGATTATTTGGGCAATATATTGTGTTGTGACGAAAAAAATCGCCAACGGCAGCAACGGAATAACCTTATTCTTTATTTTAACGGCTCTGACGTTATGGGCTAAATTCCTGTTTTCACCTCAGCCGCCCTTTGTTTTGTCTTTCCAGGTGTGGATCTCTCTGGCATTGGCAGCGATGGCAATGGGCTTTGGTTACGCGGCCTGGAACGTGGGTATTCTGCACGGCAACGTTACGGTATTGGCGGCAGCATCCTACTTTATTCCGATTATTTCCTCGATCTTAGCGGCGTTCATCTTGAGTTCGCATTTAACGATGTCATTCTGGCAAGGCACTGCCATGGTGAGTCTGGGATCGTTGGTGTGCTGGTGGTCAACGCGCACAGTTGAAAGCAAAAGTATGAGTATTAAAGTCCCTGAATAATGAAACGGGAGGTTAACCCCTCCCGCTATAAAAAAGCCACATCATAACGATTTATAACAGCAAGTTTTTTATTTATCCGACTATCCTGCACCGGAGGAATCTGCCTATGACGCATCTAACTTGAAACACGTTAA
>Ga0157363_1004584_pt1 | contig 12754 bp, 9 predicted proteins | sample AttsexASBM1_FD_111477 | JGI IMG/M metagenome (GOLD analysis project Ga0157363, IMG submission 111477) | Fungus gardens microbial communities from leaf cutter ant in Ribeirão Preto, State of São Paulo, Brazil - Atta sexdens ASBM1 | ecosystem: Host-associated > Fungi > Mycelium > Unclassified ...
ATTTCCGCCTTTTCTTCGTCCGAGGTCACGTCGGCGCGCGAAGATAATCGATTCGCGAAGATAATCAGATGAATATCACATAGCGTTCCGATTCCGAATTATCGTGTGTGATCGACTTAATTCTCTCGTGGATCATTAATGATTTCTCAATCAGCGCACTGCCCGTCAAAAGAATCCACGAGGAAATAATAAAGTGGAAGATTATAGCATTAAATAATATTATTAAAATAATGATGTGGAAAATATCAATTTTAATAAACGATGTGAAAAAAATAGTAATTTAATAAAATGTATTAATTGAAATGTAAAATACTGTCGAGAAAATGAAAAATAAACGACGCAAAGAAAAAAAAAATAATATCTAGTTCCATGTATGATTACGTGATATAATTAGAAAAGCTACGATATCAGATTCAAATGAAATGCTAACGAAATAAATAATTTGCATAGAAGATTCGCAGAGAGTTACCGTGATATGTTCTCGTATTCCTCACGGGAATGCAATTGACGTGTAATGTTTAATCATTTATTTCGTATGCAGATTATCTCGTTTGTATGCTTACCAGGTGGTCCTGGTGGACCAGGTGGGCCCTCAAATACTCCACTTGGAAACTGCTCACCCTTTAAGGTCGTCGTGAAGCCCCGATCGCCTTTATCACCCTTGTCACCCTGTCGAAAATAAACTTTCGATGATTTTTCGATAATTATTCCACATTCACGCAACTCCTCTCTCATATTTCTCGCTTCGTTACAATAATTATTTTCTGAAAATGAAATTATCACGTTTCTTTTTCCACGGCAATTCTGTCCAACGCATACGACAGGTTAATTAAAAGAACACTTTCCTAAATGGATAGCATTTGATGATCCTTTATCGTGGCAGTATCAAGCGTAATTAATATGCAGGAACGTGCTTTCGAATGTAATTAATTATAGTTGGATTAAATTAACAATGCGCCGGACGTAATTAATACTCCATTGTTCTGTAATCGCTCTGTTGTACTCCATTAATAATTATCGGTTACGTAACCTCTTGAATGGCAATATTAAGAGCATAATATCAACATTGCGCTTTTTTTCAACGACGATAGTTATTTATGTACGAGCTTAGTTTTTACGTGTAAAAAAAAATTTCAAATAATACGAAAAATAGTGCACAGTCTTCTCATCTTCGCGCTAAATATGTAGATTGAACGGTTTATCGCCCGTTATTAAGCGAAATTGAGACGCTGCGCCGTTGAAATTTGAGAGAAATTCAAAATCCCATGAGATTAGCCGGATTTGTTTCAAACCACGTACTTGAAAGCACGTGGCCCGTAATCATTACGTAATTCCACGGTAACGTGGTTACCTGCGGTGATACATCCGTAATATTAAATCACTCTCTGCGGAATTTTGAATCCGTGGTATCAGATGTTTGATATTTCGAAATACGCAAGCCCGCGATTATGCGTGAAATCGCGCTTTATAATATTAATTGCGTAAATAAAGTTAAGTTTAATTCCAGTTAAACGTCAATATTACCAATCGACTAGCTATCGACAAATCAGGAATGGAGATAATTTATACAATGATATGATGTAACATATTTATGAAAATAAAATTTATTTATATTATCTTGTGAATATATCATGTTCACGCGAGAATCCAAATTTTGCGACAATATACTTTTTGCTTTTTGTCTTTATTTCTTTAATGCCGGAATAATTACAAATCCTTTTAATACATTTTTAATTAATGAGAATTAATTTATCATTTGAGAGATAATTTTCTTTAATTATCTTTCCAGCTCAACTTTGATGTGTATATAATTAATTCCGTAACAACTTTTTGATATGTTTAGAAATTATCTATATATTACACGCAAAAAAGCGCAAATGAGATTTATAAATTCCAATAAAACTTTTCAAAAATTCTCTATGGAATATTTTTATTAATGTTCTAATATATTTTTAAAAAATAATATTGAAAGAATCTTTTAAATAGGTCACTTACTTCTCCACTCTTTTTAACGTTAGTACATTCTTTGCTAAGAGAAAGAATGCTATTTTCACTCCTTTCATGATGAGAAGCACCTGTCACGTCATGAAAAAGAGGATCGAGAAAAGCTCTTTAAATTTACAAAAATAGGTGACATTTGATATCTCGATATCCCAAAGATGAGGATGGTCGACGTGTAACCAAAGATAAAACGTGGATTAAATCTGTCTGATTTACCTTGGGACCTGCAAGTCCTGGCGTACCCGTCGGACCGATGGGCCCGATCGGCCCGGGCGGGCCCTTCTCCCCTGGTGCGCCGACCTCGCCCGGAATCCCCTGTCTGCCCTCATGTCCAGGAAGACCCTCGGCTCCTGGCGGACCGGGTGGTCCCGGCGGTCCGGGTTCACCCGGCTCTCCCTGTTACGTCCCAAGAGCGTTACGTCGTTACGGCTTTTCTCTCCGGCGAGAGCCCTCGACACAAGAGTGTCTCTCGGTACTCGTCGGTTTGTGCCACGGACTGACGGGGGATCGACAAGGGGAAGAGAGAGAAGAAGGGGGGTCAAAGAAGAAGGAGAGTCGTATGTGTGATGTACGATCTCTCGGGTGAGGATGGCGGAACAGTAAAAGAAATAGATAGGAAAGCGAGAGAACGAAAGATAGATAGAGCAAGAGAAAAAGAAAGAGAGAGAAGGGCACAGACAAAGTTAGTAAAGAGTGGAGAAAAAAAGAGACAGAGAAAGAGAGACAGAGAAGAAGGTATGTGGACTGGCGGGTGGACGCAGGAAAAAGGAGAACTCGCGAGAGAACAGTGCATGGAAACGAGAAAGATCTCTGCGCGCACGCGCGCGAGCGGGGGAGGGGAGGGTACGGAGTTGCTCTTCGCGCGGATTTATGGTTTCACGATGCGGCGAATAACTACAGCAAATTACGAAATGGACCTTTTATTGTGTTACCGTATTACTATACGATGCTGCTTCGATGGCGCGAAACGGCGGGTGAAGAGTTTTCGTTTAGCGAGAGAATTTTTCATTATCTCTCTCGTAAGAAGATGCCCAAAGATACTGGAGATGTAACCGGATGCCGGAAAAATATCTTCATGGTGGTCTTTAAGATCGTTTCTTTCTTCCATAGATACTTTCACGCGATCGTTTTCGACGTAATGTAGAAAAGTTTCCGATGTAACAGAAGCCGTTAAAAGACAATGTCCATTGTCCGGAGCTAAAATCGCGGTACGATAAGTTCGAAGGTAATTTTGAAATATCTTTAAGCGAACAAGTTCTTTTCTACAGTTATTGGCACTTATTCGAAGTAAAGTAATTTAATGAAACAGAAAAAATCAGAGCTGGTGAGATGAGAGAAAGAGAGAGAGAGAGAGAGAGAGAGAGAGAGATAAGGTTTTGATTATACTTTTAAGTAATAGTTTTAACTAATAGAATTTTTGTAAAATCGTTTAATTAATTCTTGTTTCCATACATTTCATCATTATCGGAGAGAAACTCAACAAGCGAATATCTTTGTCAATTTTGTCAATTTTTTTTTGCAAAATTAAACATCCCGATAATAAAATCATAAATATTTTTGAATTCCTATCGAATTAAAATTCCGCTAAAATTATCGGAAGATCAGAATTTTATTTTTAATAATTAATACTTGTGCCCGGCGCGTGTATGACGATACGAAAAATATCGCTGTCAGCACGTGTCATATGCGGAATACTACGCGTGCTCTCTGGGGTCAAATATTAATTAGACCCTTCATCAAACGCATTCGGGGAACGATGAATGCCGCGGTTCGTCGAAGGCCCAGCTATTGAAACAGCATTTTCCAGCGGCGATGAGACAACCCGCATATATACGAGTGAGCAATTAATTTCTGTCACGACCGAAGAGACACATCAGCGGGGGCCGAGCATGAACGACCTCGCCGGAGAGCAACCACCCTGCACCCCCGTAGCAAATGCGCGCGGAGAACACGTGTTTATATGCGTTCGCGAGAGACAACGATGAACGCGGGAAAGACGATGTGCGCGATAACGCGTCGCGACTCGACCACACTGAGCGCATACACATGCATGCAATCGCGAGCCTGGATGATGGTCGAGACAAATAACGATGGATCGTCGTTCGGTGCGTACAGCGGGACACCACATACACGCACAATATGCCCAGGCAGACAGAAATGTACGAGCAACGCAACGTTTAGAGAAGTCTACGACACGCGGCATGCATGCGTCAGACGTATTGTACATACACGTAGTACGTACACATATATACCTGCACCCGAGGGCGCAGGTGCCCCGCGGATGAAAACTCAACCCGGAATAGCCCGTCGAGACGCGTTTTCGGAGATATACGCGGTCGTCGCGAGCATTTTGCGTGAGGGCAACATGTTTCATGGTTGACAAAAAAAGAGAGAAAGGATAGAATAATTCTTCGATGCAGCCTATTTTTTAATTTCTCTCCCGCATACGCCGGAACCGATAGAGGCCTGAAGCACCGAGAGCCGTAATCAAACAATAGGTCTGAATACTTATACAAGAATATTCATATGAGAAGACAAATATAAAAGCTCTGTCATATTTTAAAATGATTACATATTTTCGTTGTTATAGAAAAATTAAAAAATTAAGTGCCGCTCTTTTACTTTAAAAATGACACAACTAAAAAAAAAGTGATTTTAATTACTATGAATGAGTTACGAATGTATCAGAATCATAATTTATAATTATATAAATTTATAATATATAATTGATATATTATATAATTTGATCCAGATCATTCAAATTCTAAATCGCCGCCATATTTTTTGTATTACTTTCAAATAAAATACAAAAAATCTGTAATTTTTTCACTTTGTTAAAAATATATGTAATACATCCTTAAATAAATATTACCTAATCATCAACTTAACTTTATAAAAAAATCATTACAACTCGAAAAGGATTTTTAAAAAATCGTCAAAAAAGTTAATCATATTAAAAATATATTCTTTCGATAATATTCGATTTAGTTAATAATTTTTTGTCAAATTGAAAAATACTTTCCCACTTTTCTGAGAAACTTAATTTTTCGAATTGTGTCACTTTCGAAATAAAAGAACGATGTGAAACTATATGGACACATTATTTTAAGAAAAGTTTAGTTGAAAAAATCCTTTTGCTTGATTCAAATATAATAAATATCAGGTTATACTCAACAATGGAGCTATACTTCGATGCAACTAATTAAATCAGCTTAGACTATTTCGTTTTACTTTGCTTCTGCGGAATCTTCTGTGAAAAAGAATGGAAGCATGAAAAACGACAAACTTCTCGCATCCCATGAATACTTACAATTAGATGTAATGGGGTTCTTTAACAGAATAGTTAACTATGATTAGCGTTTCATTATTGAATTCCGAACGTGGTTCTAGTCATAGAGTCGCTAGAGAAAGCAAATTTAACTCATTATGGCTAACCACCCCTGCCAATATTTCGCGGTCGCGCTATTGTCATTTATTATTTGCATTACCTTTATGCTTTATCATATCCATTCTGTCAAGCATTCTCGTCTACTTCCATGTAAATATATTACAACGCGCTCGTATCTTCAAAATCTCATCTCTATCGATCATCATCTCTATCGATACTCGCAATCGCGTCCGCATTGCAACTATATTGAAATAGGTCAGACGCGTTTCTCTTTTAGAGCAGCAGATACACTTTCTGAAGCAGCATTCTCAAAATAAGATTTATTCTCTCAAATAGACTTTCGGTGCAACTGCCTCTGATTTTCTTTCGCTTTAATGTCACTCCTTCTTAGTAACGAACAATTCATCCGAGATATATCACGATAATCGTCTCACGAGTATACATTGTATATTCGGGTTTCGATTGACCAACGCCCGCCGGAGAATCAGCAATTACTTATTCATTCCCGACAGCTACATCAATACACCATCATCGTGCGATCATGCGACTGCGATACGATCACAGGCAAGTCTACGGATACCACCTACGCGCTATAAATCGCCCGCGCATTCATCCAGCGGGTGGATGCACATCCGTAGGTGGATAGCACACACATACACACAAACATACACACACACACACACACACACACACACACACATCGCACTAGAGAGAATAGGATAGACTGCAGATGTTACAAAGTAGTATCATGCAATGCACGCACGCACGCGCCCAATGTGCGGGCGCGTGTGCGATTTTCGCATCGGCATGCGGGACGGGTGTGGTGGGGTCGTGCATTTTTTACTCGCGCCTTATGTGCACCAGCGTAACGCTACCACGTTTCTGTTTTTTTGCTTCCCTCTTCCCCTTTTTTCCCCTCGCGCACACGTTTCCCGCAGGGATTTTTTCGCGGCTACGCGACCACGTAATCCGCGCTTCTCGCGTAAAATTCCCTCTCGCGGAGGCGTTCATGAATTTCGAATGCTTTTTTTCCCTCGCGTATGTTTTTCTTTTAGTATTGACACCTTGCCTGCACGTGTTGTGTCGAATGCAAAATCAAACTCAATCATAAAAGTTTATTTGAAAAATATTACTGATAATTGTGAATATTTTAGTAAACTAAAAAGTATTATCAATATTTTATTTCATCAGACTTCTGTTATATTCAAGATTTACTTTTTCTTTTACATGTATATAAAGTTGCATAAAAATAAATAATTTGATTATAGCAAACATTTATCGCAGACATCATGGATAAACTTTAAGCGAAAGATTGTCTTTGTTACAAAATCATCACGAAGATTTTTTTCAACAAATATATATATATATTATTGATAAAAAAAATTTTGAATATTCCATCAGATAAATTAAAAAATTTTGTTATTGTTAATATTTTATTTTATCAAAATCCTCATATTTTCAAGTTTTATTATTTCATATGCATAAATACCATATAGTGTTGCAATAAAAATATATAATTTAATTAATTTATCACGAACATCAAGATAAAATATAAACGAAAAATTGCAAAATTCAGATCTGATCTCTTTCATCGTAAAATTCAAGTTGAAAATTCTTTTGTCGGAATAGTCGAATATCTGAAAATTCTTCGACTGTAAATTTGACTCTGAAAATTCTACGTTGTGAAACCGTAATTCTAAAAATCTTCCGCCTTCGGAATTTGATAAAGCGATACATCTCGAGCGACGGGACGATATCCCCTTTGAGACCCGAACGGCGCTCGAATAGAAGCCGTCGTCGAGCCGAGTCAAAGCACTACCACGGAGCGGATGTACGAAACGTGCAGAGAGGGGAACCGGTTCCATCTCTTACTCTGAAAGAGTATAGGATATCGCACTGTTGGCACTCCACTACCGATCTCCGCGTCTCCAATCTTTCGAGGAATACGAATTCGATGCCGACAAGCAGCAACAGCAGCAACAATCGAAGCTGAGTCGAGAGGCTGTGTCTGCCTTTCGCGATAGGATTTGCATTCGCTCGAAAGAATGGAATATCGCGAGGCAAGGCGGTGGTGGCTTTCCTTGGTGGATCTTCGTGCGGTCTTTCCTTTCGCGTATCGAGACAATCGATTATTGAGAATGGTATACGAGGCACGCAGTAACTTGTACACGACCCCCGATAGAGAGAGTAGAGTAGAGAGAAAGAGAGAGGAAGATGGGGCGTAAGAACGGAGGTATCGAACCGTAAAATAAAAGGGTATATCTTGTAAGGGGTCCAACGAACCTCGCGCATGTCGATATGGCGCGAACACAGCGGGATGATTCGACTCGATCGTTGTGCGATCTTTCGAGTTACAACTACTCGAAACTTCCTTCTGCCGTGTTCGCGCCTCGTTCGTTCCCTCGAACAAATGGTGCTCAGCGTGAAACCGCGTCGACCGCGACAAAATTCCACTACGTGATTAAGGGACGGATATATACAGCACGCTCAGTATCGGTTATCCGACCGATAAATAAACCCTCCCCGACAACTTCCGGTTGTCGCGACAGCGAACGAGAAGAGAACGAGAATTAAGTTTGCAATCTCGGAGAAAGGGAGAATTAAATCGCCCCGGGATTCCTTCGAGGTGAGCAAACTTTTGTAACTTCTTTGCAACGCGACAGTTCGTTTCAGCAGGGCATTTTCTACTTTCACCAGCGAATTTAGAATGATCTGGTGGTGTTTAAGCGTCCTCGAGAAAGTATGAATAAACAAAAGATAAGTTCTGAAAATATTCAAGTTAATCTGCAATATTTCTTTCTCTTTTTTTTCTATTTCTTTCCCTATTTTCAAATACGAGAGCAGTTTAATAAATCAGTGACTTTTTTAACTTTTTTAAACAAAAATTTAATTTATTTGTCAATATCTCTTTTTAAAAAGTTACTAACTTATCGAACTATGTATATCAACGCAACTTAAAAAATTTAATGCCTTAAAAATAATGGATGCAGAACGATATTTACGGAAATATTGAGTAACAACAAACAATTGATACATTTAAATTTATAAAATGTCTCAAAATAGAACGTCTTCTAAAAATAAATTAGCTAGATTAGATTAAAAATAGTCGAAGAGTTCTGTTGCAAAATTTGAATCGAGCACCATTCGTCAAGGGATCGATAAAAGGGAAGAAAAAGGGGACTTCCCGAAAAGCAGGCGCACTTACTTTCAGTGGTATGATGTTCTGCGCTGAGATATTAACCCCTTTCTCCTGAAGATCCTAAAAGTAGGTCAACACTACGGGTAAAAAACCAAATCGCTACAAGACAAGAACAGGAGGAGGGGGTCATGGGGGGGGGGTTGACGATTTCGGTATCGGGCGGAAAGCATGGGGTTCACGTCGATTTTTTTCAGGGGGTGGATAAAGGAGAATAAGGGTTCTCGTATCTCACTGCTCTTCCGAATCCAAGACATGCCCAGAGATATACCTAAATACTGTAACTTAAAGTAAACACCATTACCAACCAAAAACCAAAGTGAAAAAGTGCATCGCCGATGGTCGTTCATTCAGTGGTCTCTCTCATTATCGTTCGATCACAATCAATAACACAAGTATTACATGATAGGCATCAACATTATTACCCGCAATTATATTATTCTACATACATTCTTATCCTTTAACAGGATGGGAAAGCCACTATAGAGGCGCTAAAACAGTGTCGTATTTTGAAGCAACGAATACAACAAAATAATAAATTATGACAAATTTTACTCCAGAAAAAAATTGTAAGATTTAAAAATAGATCTCCATCCTCTAAAGGTTAAAGAGTAAATTCCTTCTGAGATTATATTAAGTCGGAATCGATGAAAGTCGGATCGACAGAAAAAAGAGAGGCCTCGATTCGACGATCGAGCATCGACGACGCGCTTCGTTTCGTGTAAACCAACGAGAGAACGCTACACCGAAAGCACCGCACGAGGCAACGACTAGCTAAAGAACAACTGGACGATGAGATCCGCGGCTTGTCGCGCATCCGGGATGTATGCGACGACGCACGGACACAAAAAAAAACTGACATACAGGTATAACAAGGGGTTGACGGTGGGGAAAAGTGAATACAGTGGGGACAGGGAATGAAAAGAAGAAGAGAAGAAGCGATGACGACTACGACAATGTTGGACAAGATGATGTTTGACGAGATGATGGGTAAGAAACAGCGGGGGGAGGCGATTGAGGAGATTGGAGGACGTCCGTCCGGATCGCGACACCGAGAAGCGTGTCGCGCCTTCCGAGGAGGAGGAAGCCGGTTTACCTTGAGGGCGACGATTTCCGCGTAGCCGAGCGTCCCGCCGCGGAGCGTCGTCACCGACCTCTTTAACCCCAATCCCTGTGCATTGACCCGTAGGCGAGAAAAAAGGAAAGGTTTATTTATTTGCTCTCGTACTGCGATGTCGCGTTGCCGTTGGCTGTTGGCGGTCGAGCGCGTAACAGATTTTTACATGAAATTTATTTTCACGACAGATGGAATCCGCGTGCGGGAAAGAAGCACAATGCGAGAGATCGACGGGATTATTTTTTTTTCTCGCGCTAGGAATTCTGATTAAGACAATGGCTGTGTTCAACAGAAAAAATAACTTTACACTCTTACAGAAATCTAACGTATTAGAGAACGTAATACTTAATTTATTTATTTTAAATATTAAAAACACTGTACAACAGTGCTTTTAATTTTACAACAGTTATCCTTATAAAAATTTAGTTCTCTGGAAGGAAAGTAATTAATTATATATTTTTAGTATTAAAAGCATTGTACAACTGTTATAAGATGTAAAAGCGCTATACAACAGTTTTGTAATAATTTTATAATAGTTGTTGATAAAATTTAATACCAAAAGGTAGTAATTAATTACTTATTTTGAGTATTAAAAATACTATACAATAGTGCTTTTAATACTCAAAGGAAGTATACAGTTTAATTACTATCTTCCAGTATAAAATTTTTGTAAATTTTACAAAAAATTGTAAAATTCTTTAATATAATTATAATTTGTATATTTAGATCTAGTGAGAAATTAAGAGCAAGACAATTATATTAAAGAATTTCAACAGTTGCAAATCTCTGCTGAACGCAGCCAATCACACCAGTTCCACTGTCGCTGCATTTTGACGGATGGCGCGCGATGGATCGTTCGTTTTCCGTTGTACGTCGTTCGAACGTGCAAAACGTCGTGAATGAGTTTTACGACAACAAATCGCACGCAACAGTTGACGCGATTTTTTTCCGGACCATTACTTTTATCCTACCGTTATTTATTGATGACAAATGTTTACTGTAAAGGAAATGATAAAAATCATTTCCTTCCTCCGTACAATAAATACATAAAATAAAATATCACTTTCGAAAAATTTCATTTACAAAACTTATAATTTATATGATCGCAAAAATGAAATTAATTATCGTTTCCTAATTACTGCTTTAATATCTAAAATTGCGTCTGTTTAACTTACTCCGGAATCGATTTTGTCTTAAATAAAAATCTAGAAAAATATTTATATATTGTGACTGTCAAACATTTCCGAAAAATAATTTTATTGAATAGCTCAGATAAAAAACCTTTATGAATAAAGATCAAGTATACAACTATTAGTATATCCTAATATTTATGTAAAATATTGTGTTCTTAAATTGATTATAACAAGAATTTTATTAACTTATAATTTAAATTGAAACAAAATTGACAAAAATTATCGTAAAATTATATGTTAGCTGGAAACTTTTGGCAGCCACTGTATAATCTTTATATCGTAAATTTCATTTAGCCATTGATCGTCTTTGTGCTTCATCGCACGCGGACTCCGTGCGTGATATGCTCGTCGTCGTGCGGCAACGCATCGATCGATACTCGAACGCGCTTGTTGCACATTGGATCGAGAGGACGCAGAACCTCGGTGATTTCGCCCTGGACACGAGCGTATGCATATGCATGTGCACGGACAAATGCATCGTGCATGCTTCGTCGTCCTCGAATGAAATCGCTTGAGCATCGCTCGACTTCCAGGGTGAAACTGGTTAGGTCCTCGAACCTGGCAACGACAGGAGGAACAGTATACTTCCTCGTCGTATGACACTTCGTGAAAGAAATCGCGCGCGCAAGTGCGCTCGAGCGGAATGAGGAAGCTCCGATCTTAAAAAAAAGCGATGGGTTAAATAAAACACTAAATCCTTTATGTAGGATCGAGGATTGCTGCGTGAAATGTTATTTCAGATGCTTTGACGATTTTACAAATCTCATTTTCGCGCGAGAGATTTAATTATCATGTATATAAACGCGGTGATAAATTAGGCCACCCATAGAGCTTCGGATATACGATTTCCCGGAGGATTCATATAAAAGTCCTCGTTCTACTTCGGATCGCTCCAAAGCGGAGCTTTCCCTGCGCATGACACTAATTTCTTCGCTTCGATTCGTTCCCAGATATTTCTGAAATTCTTCGGGCTGAAATCACGAAATCCATGTAATTTATTCGATTAATCGTTGGTCCTTTGACGCTTCACGGCGACGCGATCGAGAAGGCGTTAATAACATTCCCGCTCGAGTGCACTTTTACTATGTGAAATGGGATTTGCAGCTTTACGCGCGATGAAAATATCGTTTTACTTCTTCTGCCCGCACACCCTCTTCCGTCGTCCCTCAGGATTTATCTCGTATTCTTCTCGCCTTTCTTTCTCTCTCTGCCCTGTGTGTAGTCGGCCACGCCGGTGCTACACACGTTCCACGTTTGGGCTTTACGAGATTGCACTCTGAAGGACGACGACGGAGGGCTGCAGGGCGAGAAATGAGAGAGCGCGGCACGCATTTTCACATTACGACTGCGCCGGCGGATATTGCTTTACTCTGCGCCAGATAGCGTAGCTTAGATACCTTTACTGCGGACAAGACGTCGAATCCGGGGCTGCCCAGCTCGCCCTTCTGCCCTTTGTCGCCAGGTCGGCCCTGTGAACAAAAGAGATCGGCGCTGTGTACTACGTAGAGTAATAACGACGATACAATAGACAGAATAAACAGGCTTTTTTCGAAATGAGTGTTGTATCATAACTGTGTAGCGATCAAATATCTCTCGGCTCTTGCTGCGCATTATTTCTAATTTGTGAGGTAGTTATAAAACTTCGAGAAAAAAATTGAATTTTTTTTAAAGTTTCTTTTTTTTTACATACAATTCTATACAATCTTTTAAGAGAATTTTACCATCTCTTTTTGATCTGTTAAATATCATCTCTTTCTGATGTTAAAACGATACGCCGAGATTTCATTTTCACATCAGCTTTGCGTGTTGAATCACTATGAAGACACTTCCGACTTTCAGCTTTAATTAAGAATTCTAGG
>Ga0157363_1004587_pt1 | contig 12753 bp, 7 predicted proteins | sample AttsexASBM1_FD_111477 | JGI IMG/M metagenome (GOLD analysis project Ga0157363, IMG submission 111477) | Fungus gardens microbial communities from leaf cutter ant in Ribeirão Preto, State of São Paulo, Brazil - Atta sexdens ASBM1 | ecosystem: Host-associated > Fungi > Mycelium > Unclassified ...
AGAGAGAGAGAGAGAGAGAGAGAGAGAGAGAGGGGGGGGGTGATACAAGCTTCCTACATATCTCCATTAATATTCGTTTGAATTGTGAAACGGAAACTTCAAGGTGCGCATGCAACGTGCATGCATTTCGACGCTTTATTTAGTTCTGCTACTTGTGATACACTTTGAATTCCAATAATATCAAGTTTTTACTATGTATATTATATTGTATAAAATATAAAAAATTGTCTATTACATTTAGATTTTGTTTTTGACAATTGCAGGAACAATTCTCTTAATACTTTAAATTTTAAATATATCTCTAAATGTATGTTATGTACATACATGTATTTTGCTATTCCTTATTAAATAAAATACAGAGCAAAAGAACTAATCATATTTGTATTTCTTGATTATTTCATCTAAAGCAAAACAGACTTACCCGTTTTTAAACCATTATAATGAAAATGTACTCGGAAAGTTTCAATTTTATGCTTTTATACAAAATCAACATGTTTAATAGTTGCATATCGAATTAAAATGACATTCATTCTTATACAAAAAAGTTTTTAAAAAATGTTTGTTTTTGCGAAATATAATATTTAAATTTTTTTGAATAATGAATTTGTGGAAATGCAAAAAATGAGAAAAAATTTATATAACGTGGTCGTACAATGTTAAATCATATAGAATGTAACAAAAATAATTCATAATATAAATTTTGCATTTAAAAAAGAGTCATACAAAAATAGAAAATCAAATAGCATATAAAATTTAACATTTAGGATTATAGAACTAAAAATACGTTTCAGTTTTCATTGTCAGATCGAGGATAGATTATGAAAATGATTTTCTATCCTAAGAAATATATATATAACGTTACTTGCGTGTGTGTGATCTTTTTCTATTATGTATAAAATATATTTTATTACCTTCACGGAAAAAAACACAGCTGAAAACTTCACTGATTTAACAAATCTACAATCGTAATATACAGTCAATTTTATGTTAAAATAGCAAAGTTGATGGCTGAATAATATTAACAATTTGTTAAACCATCAAATCTTCTGTCAATGTTGAATTCGCGTAGTAAATTATAGGTTTGCTGTACTACCTAATTAATTTTTTTTCCGTGTTAGACGTTATCTATAAATTATATATACATAATATTTCTCTCGTGCAACACTCTAAAATTACTTGTAAGAGCGAAGATTAAATTTTGTATTAGCAGTGTTAGTTGGAAAAAAAAAAACGTAAAAACATTGTAAATGATTGTATAATCATTGATGTATAATAATTGATGTATCATTCTTTCGTCACATAAATTAAGTTTTACATACATATACTTATTAAAAATAATAAACTCCTTTTTTATCGTGTTCATGTATACATTGTTACTGAATTTATCGTGGAAGTCATCTTTGGTGTTTACTACGGCGTAAAAATGTGCAAAGTGACTCTTTTTACGAGGGACGAAATTTAATTAGTACGGTCGATTCCATCCGGCCGCGACGGCAATCCCGGTTAAAAGTTGCGCGGACGATTCCTGTCTGTGGAGACTTTAATTCCTCAAAAATTGCCGGAGAGGAGATGCGAGAGGGTAAGTAATAAAAAGACGCGCACCAGGAGACGCGTCAGACACTGGGAGAAAAGAAGAAAAAAAGAAGAGAGAGAGAGAGAGAGAGAGAGAGAGAGAGAGAGAGAGAGAGACAATATAACCAAGTTATATTTTCCGCTCCCGCGAACGCACGCGTGGGAACGAGGGAAACCTTTTTCACTTCCGCTTGTTTCTTCTCTTTGCTAGGGCGGAGAATATTCAGTGCACGGAGGAAACAATAACTCGCGCGTTTTCAGCGGCTGTACTCCACTCGTGGAACTTCGACCAAGCGATTAAGGAAAAAATTTATAGGGTACACCTCTTCGTTGTACTTCGCACAATTGAATTGGTAAAAATGCAAAAACAGGATACTTTACGAAAAGCTCTTATGATAATATCAGAATTTTTTGCTTAACAATATTAATAAAATGCCTGAAGGAAAAGATTGGCTGTTGCAATAATTTAGATGGTAAAATATTGTATAGTATTTTTAATTGGCTGCAACAACCAATTTTTGTGTGCAGCGAATTTTTGGTTGCGTTAGTCATTCACAATGTCAATATATGATTTCGATAGGCTAATGCAACCAAAAATTGGTTGCTGCAGCCAATTAAAAATGTCACATTTAGTCAATCTTTTCTTTCAGTGCAATCATTGTATATCCTTAAATAAATTTTTTATTAATACAATATTTAATATCTTTATACAGCTAATACTTATTAAGTTCAATTTATGTCCTTCTAAAAATAGATAATTTATAAATTTAAATTAATATTTAAATTAATATATTAAATTAATATTTATAATTTAAAATTTATGAAAAAAATACCTCTCTTAATTTTTACTGCATGTTGAATATTATCTTTGTAAATTATAAATTAACTAAGAATATTTTATATCTCAGAGAATAAAAAATTGTCACCATGTTTTTCTTTATTTTTTATAAATCATTTTTCTGTAACTATTTATAAAAATTATAAAAATTCTTACAATTTTTTTATCGTAATTTTTTTATTTTTATCATTTCGATTTCAGTATTCTCCATACATTATGTATCTAAAATTATGTTATCGTGTGACATCGCGTCATATTGTTTAGGCCAAAGTATAAAACTTTATTGCTGATCACACAGCGACAGATTTTCTTCTGTGAAGGACAGAAAAAGTTTTCGAGGGTGCACGATTGTCGGCCGATCGATGAAACGACAAATGAGTGGCTGAACAAGACAGGCTTACCACCCGTGTTGATTCAAGGCAGCTACGTCTAGGTTTACATTAGATCCACTTCCGTTCGATTGATTATTCCGAATCGGTTTACTTGGTCGGCGATTTCTACCATATCATCGAGAAACTCCTATCGATCTCGCCAACTCGCCTTCTCATTAACGAACCCGCCATGTTATCCGCAAAGGTAATCCACAAAGAGCCTGGAGTAACTCATCGTACGGTTTATCTTCCTTCCGAACCTTTCAGAGTCCAACGATGATATCTTTTGTAATTTTACAAAAGTGATAAAAAAGAAGGTATAAAAATATTGTTCTTTGACGAAATCTTGCTAGTTCTCTCCTAGAGAGTAATTCTTAGAGAGTCATAAATAATCTGTTATATCCACGGAGAAAAATATTGCGAAGATCACGTTTGGTTCCCGCACAAGCGCCCATTTTCGGACTTATGGAGGATTAAGAGCGTTGTACACAACCAAACCGAACAGGTGTTACGGGCTTTACTCGTTATTCGAGCTCAACTCTTATTTCTCGCCAAACGTTCTCGTATTTCGAAAAGGTACGTTTACTATGGTCGGAGGAAAGAAACGGAGTCTACCGAGTTGAAAAATAATCTCATTTCGGTGGTCGAGAGGCCGTGACCGGTCGCGACCGTGTCGTCAAAAGAACGAACGTCTCCGTCACCCTCCTCTCGACCCCGTTTCACGACTGACGTTTATTCTTGAGGAAAATATTTTTAGCCGCCGACGACAGGCGGTAACGTCTGCCCGTCGTCGTTACGCCGATTAATAACCCCTTCTTTACGTGCATCCCTTTCTTTTCGTCCCTCTTTTCTCCTCTTCCCGCTATCCAGTTTCCGTGGCTGCCACTGAGGTCCATTTGTCTGCGGTACTGTTCGAGAGCGACCACATTTCTCCGCGCGGAACTCGGACAATTGGCTAGAAAACTCAAGAACCTTGCAATTCCCAAAAAGGACAAAATCGGAGACACATGCATCTTTCTTTTTATCATCAACAATCGGTTTGTTAAATTATTTTACTGTCAGTTATTCACTGCATACAATACACATAGATGCTAAATCATTTTGATTAACGTTTTCATTTATTTCTTTCGAAAATTATAAAAAAATTAGGTTAATATTAAATTAAATTTTGTATACCTGTATTTAATAATGTAATAACAAATTAAGATTATTTATTACATGATTAATAATTAAAAAATTAATAATTAAAATAAACTGCAGTAAAAAAAAATGCATAGATATGGGTGTAGTTAAAGTCATCTGATTATTATTTTAAACTTTTAATAAAAAGAAAATAATTTCTGTAAAAGACATTTTCTAATAATTCATCAAAAAATGTTTTTAATTTTTAAATGTAATATAATACTAATGAGTGTCATCACAATTATTAGTGTAATATTAATATCTTGCAATGTACAAAACTGTAAAATTTAGTTGGTGAAAATCATTTTTCTATTTTATTAATTTATCACTTATACTGCTAATATTATGCAAACTACTATATTTTATAGAAAAGAACGTGTATAATATGAGAACATAAAAAAATATTAAAAATTTAATCAACGAAATTAAAACGGAATTAAAACGCATTTTTTTAACAAAATCCAGATTTTCAGAGATTACGAGATTATCAAAGAGCTTCAACAGCAGAATTTTTTACAATCTAGATGTGTGTAAAATTCAAGGATTTTGTATGTTGACGCTGTAGAATTGCTTATACATATATAAAATTTTATAATAAAAAATAATATAAAAAAATTGTACATTTAATAAAATGACCGCATAAAGTTCTTTATTTTTCTTTCAACTTAAACGGCTTGTAACTTAAAAAATTATTAGAGTCTTAAAACTTCGCGTTGCGAAAAAGATTAAATTTCATGAAACATACGTGTTCATACTTTTTGCCAATTTCAAGATACTCTGCGTTCGCAGAGCTCGCAATTTCTCTCTACAGTGGATTAAATGTGCATTAAATAACGAGAGAGAAGAATAAACGAAAATGAAAAGAAATCTTTTCCTTCTTCTTAGTCGCTCTAATCGCGTTAATGCAAGTTCAATGCCGAGAGACGAGAAGTGTTTAGCGCGCCGCGAAAGGAACTCAATCGCTTTGATTTTTCACTCCAGAAAATTACCGCTCACTGTCATCGGGAGCTTTCCCATTCAGAAAGTAAGAGAGTAAGAGAAAGAAAAAAGAGAGAAAGTACGAAAAACTCGATTAGCCGCGGTAATTCCACTCCGTTTTATTCGACGCCGAATTGCTTTCGACGCGCCTTTAGGAAATCTTTATTCTTTAATTTATCTTTCGCGTTCATATCGAACGATCGCTTATCATTTTATACCAAACGTACATACATATCTACAGAATGTCTCTTTCCAAGACAGGAAATTCTTTATTGAATTCGGGATCGAATTTTTCTCAGCGAGAATATTTTCACTAAAAGGAACTTTTCTTTTTGTCATAAAAGATGGTAATATTCGAATCTCTCTGTTCTGAATCTCTCATTCGTTTCCCATTATTTCTTCACATTTCTATTTTCCTTGTTTCTTCTTTCCTTCTGCTTTCCTTTCTATTCTTTTTTCTCTCATTCTATTTTTCTTTTTTTTTCCCTTTTTTTCCTCTCTCTTTTTTCCTTTGCATCTTCTCGCATTATTCGCTTTTCTCCCTTTTCCTCTTCTCCTATTCTAACGGATTGCTTTCGACGTGTTTTCAAAGAGCCTTTATTTGAATTTATTTCGTGCTCATATAAGTAATCCATCGCGCGCAAAGAGCAACCCTTTCGCGACGCCATTTCTCGCTGGGTGGTTCATGCATAATGCATTCACACCAGCGGATGCTGACTTACGTCGCAGATAGAGCGGTATCATTGTTTGCGAATCATTGAATCGGCCGAGAGCATTATCGTGTAGTACGATATAATTGTGCATCAGGAGTTACGAAAAGTTTGGAGAACTACATATTAACCTCGTATATAATATTAACTAACATCAACGATATGCAAAATTGAACGATATATTTTTCGAAAAATATTTCAATATGCCTGAAGCGAAAAACGCTCTTGTTAAGAAATTTTGCGCAACAGAGCTCTATGTTCATAATAATTTAATTTCAAGAGTTAAAATGAGTTAAAATGAGAGTTGCGAAATAATTGTGAAATTGCTGGAAAATTCAGCATTATTATATATAGTCCTGGATGAATGTTAATGATGTACGCTATTTTCTAGCGTTGAAATCTTAAATGAAGTAATTTTCAGCCAACGTCACGTAAGACCAACTGGCTTACCAAACTTATTTGCAAGCTAAAGCTTGTTTCTCTTATACGGAAAGACAGAATTTCATTCGTCGTGCTTTCTGAATCGCTAATCAAGCAGTACAGTTTCTGAATCCATTAGATTCGCCTGGGTAAGAATTTATGAAACTTTCGTTCACGAGATGTAACGCTACTTTTAAAAATGAAAGAAAAACATTGATATCATAACATAATTGGTATTTTATTGCAGAAACACGATAACATAACGTTTGTAAAAATTTACGTATAATTTGAATGAATTACTACAATGCTTCAATAATGTAAAATATACGTCGAAGATAAACGTCACGTGGAAAATTGCATCCTCTGAATAGGAACGTCTTGCGTTAAAGTCATATTGTGTGAATAAACGAGAAGATGGCTTCTTAATGAATTTATGAACTTCACTATGGCCGCTGATATTGTTTTGAACCGGTCGGATAGAGTGTATGAATTATCTATAACCGGTAATGCGCGTGAAAATCCTTTAAGCAGCTTTAGGCCAGTTCGCCGCGGAATAACACTCCATCGACATAGAGAATCAACAAATTTCGCACCCTTTATATACTCATGAATTAACGCAAATAATTATTGTATATCCATATATTAACGCACATAATTATTGTATAAATACCTATATCTATATATATATATATATATATATATCCGCTTTTGTCTTGAAAATCTATCGAATAATAATAAAAAGTATTCGTTCAATGCGTTACTGAAGATATAATTTTGAAAATCAATCAGAATGTTCGTCGAATGTTCGGAACAAGTCCCACAAATTTTGAATAAATTGTAAAATGAAAACGAGTATTTTAACCGACTTTTAAAATCGATTTAAAAAATTCCTTACAATTTCTTAAGCTCTCGGTAAAAATAAATTTTTCTCGGGACAAAGATATCGATTAAACGCTTCATTTCGTACGATTTCCTAACGTTTATTTCTATATCTCTCCGACGACCAAAAGATAAATTAAACTAAAATATTTAAGGATCAAAATAAAATTCGATTAATTTTAAATATCCCGTACATTTAGTTCACCAAGATATAAAGAAATAAGAAAATCTTCAGTTCCTTAAATCGTGGAATACTTCTGTCTGGCAGAGAACGATAAATCAACTTGGAAGTTTTTCCCGCGACGGAAGTTCTCGCGGTGCGACGACAGATCTCGTCTCGATTAATCAAAAAAGTGGCGCTTGTCTGCGAACTGCGAATTGCCATTAATATCATTTGGTCTGGTCGTTGCGCGATGTCAAAATACAGCGGTGACGCGCGATGCGCCAAGTAAGTAAGTTTGTTCGCTACATGAAAAATAGCCACCTTCGACCGACAACTTGAGAAAAGCGGAAATTTGGCCAAACTACTACGAGTTCTAAGATTAATCGATCAAAACGGGGTGTCCCAGATCGGGGCGAGAGTCATCTTTCATCTGGTTCTTTGATCAGAATTAGAGAGCTTTCAATTCCAAACTGCTTTAAATCGCTCTTTGCTTCTCTTTTGATTAATCTCTTATTATTAATATACTATTATAATTTATTATGAATTAATTATATATTAATTATATATATAATTACAAATTAATTACAATAATAATTAATTTATATATTATATGTACAGATATTTACATTATATACATTTACATTATTATACATTTATATTATATGTTTTAAATATAAAACGTGTGTGTGTGTGTGTGCGTGCGTGCGTGCGTGCGTGCGTGCGTGCGTGCGTGCGTGCGTGCGTGCGTGCGTGTGTGTGTGTGTGTGTGTGTATGTGTGTGTGTGTAATATATATAATAATATATACATATAAAAATAATAATAATGCTTTTACTGAAGTTTAGTTTTTGAAATTTATCTCCAATCGCTTCTTGATAAAATTACTCTTTCGATTTCCACATTTCTTTCGAGAAACTGAGGAATTAGGATATTAGGAGAAATTCTTTCACGTCAATTTTCTAATTCATGCAATTTTTCCATCATATGTTGATCAGAAGCCATAATGCATACATTGCGTCGTTTGATAGGATCATTAAATCTTTTTATACGACATTAACCGGATACCATGAAAACACTTAGCATATTTTCTACGCTCTGAAAACTTATAACGCATGACCTTGTTTTCAACATTATTAATGGTTTCTTTCTTATAAAAAAAACATTTTGGAAACTGATACTTATACAGTCGAGCGAGAGTCAATTTTTCCTTAACAGGAATATCAGAACTAATCGTTTCTCATGATTTATTAACGTTCAATTAATGTTAACTTTTTTGCTATCTCTTCCAATGAAGATTTAAGATCTCTCCAGTGGAGATTGCCAAACTATCTTTATTGTGTTATAAGACGGCTGAAGATTGTTCGAAATTGATCCGAAACATATAAGTTATATATATTAATAATAAATCATATTAATCGATAATTTAATTTCACGCACCCAGAACAACACTCTGACTCGTTCTAGCCTTCTAATAAACATCTTTTTTTGTTAGTATCTCTCAAACAACTTTTAAAGCTAAAATCTATAATTAGAAAACATTCTTCATTTTTTTAATTTGCATATATATTTCCCAAATTTACGCATGTAATTTTTCAGCATTCGTATTTCTGCAATATTTCTCGATTCAAGATATCGCTATTTTACCGCGAGATTTGATCGTCTACATCCACATATTTATGTTCTTTTAATCTACTCCAATTGTAAGTATCGGTTCCAACAATCGGACGAACAAACCCGCAAATTCAAACGGTCACTAGGAGGATGGCACGTGATAGTTAAGGAAAACTTCCGCTAAGTTTTCGAGTAATAAGATCACGTTCGACAAGGAAGAAAAATCCGAAAAGATTAGTTCAAGAATTTATTACACCTGCATGTGTAAAAGAGGCACGCGCATTTCAATCTCGCATATCATGATCTTAGCCAAAATTTCACAAACTTCGGCACTGGAGACGATGAAGACCATCACTATTGCTACGCGAGTAGAATCGAGAATTTCCTGTCAATTCCGATCAATATCCTCCGCTCTCCCGAATCTTCGTTGAAGTTCAATCTAAGGAATCGTTGGACACAAAATGTGACATTTTGGAAAAGTTCCAGTTCGATCTTGTCAAATTTTATACTAATAATTTTCTAAAAATTATTAGTATAAAAAAAATGTATTTTGTGCACATAATAGCAATGTTATATTTTCTAAGAGTCATTAAGAATTTTCTTCTTAAGAACTTTTATTCCCACGGTTTTATTAGATTTTTTTCTGAAATGAGCGATTCGATTGATATGTATTTTCGCGAATTACAAGTCAGTACTGTATGTTTAACACTAAACTAGTAGTAACAAGACATGCCAACAGTTCTCATTTACTGGAGACTAAAGAGAAACGCGTGCCAAGAGACCGACAATTACAATAGAAGTGGAAATCGCGTCTTGTTTCTCTCAGTGCATAGTTACACGTTCGTTAGTTCTATTCTCTTTTCTTTCTCTCTCTCTCTCTCTCTTTCTCGTTTTATTTCATTCTTTTTTAGTGCCAACCGTCGTGATAAATTAGCTAGCATCCTTAGTGCACTCGTCTACCATTCATTTGTTATTTACAAATCGAATGAGCTCTCTTTTTTTATTACGCCACGCTATATCTCGGACGTCTCTGCATCTCATCGATCACATCTTGTTAGCCGTTCCATCTTGTTTTTGCTTGTTCTTACTTTGTTTTCAAATTTGACAGATCTGGTTTTTATTTCTGTACTAGATTACACTAAAACTCTTTCTCGTCAAATATCAAATCATCTCACTTTAAATTTCAAAAGTATATATTACACAGAAAATAGACTTATTAAGTCCTCAACAATCTAATCCCAGTTTCAGTACTTGAATGTTTCTAAGTCTATCCTTAAATCCATAAAACTGAATTTATTTAAACACACATGTACACTTATCACCGGAATACAGTAATTGAACATCATTTTATATGGCATCCCTGATATTAATCATACACGATTTGCACTTTCCATCGAAACGAGTAAAGCGAAATATTTGATGAACATTGCGTCTTGAATAAACATTACGCGTGAAGCATCAATGACGTAATTAGTTCACGGTCTGATAATAACTATTGCTTTTAACGAGCGCGGAAAATAATTGTGTTTAGCCTTTCATAGTATTCTCATTCCCATTACGTCTCGAAAGATAATAACGCATTAGACTAGAAGCTGCTCGCTTGAGTGTCACCGCTAAAATGGCGAGACAAGGCAGTCTGTGTAAATATAAACCGTTGTATTTGTATGTCAGCATACATATTTGTCGTACGCTGCGAAAAAATGAACGCTAAACGCTGTGTGTCAGCTGCAATCATCTCGCTACCACAAAATATTTAATCTTCGTAAAATGAATACATATTGGATATAAATTAAATTAAATTAAATATATTCTATTCCTCGTACTCTAAATTGATTTTGAAAAATAGGGCTGTTATTTAACGTTTATTTGAAAAATAGAATTTAACTTAATCAAGAAATCTATGAATTAATTCAGTTTTTGTTTTTTGTTAAATGTTTGCAATATGAACGTAATAGCGTAATTCAAACTCAAGAGAATTTTTCATGTCATTTTAATAAAAATTGAGAAAATAAAATAAATTGTAAAACACATAGCAATTTATTCTTTTTCATGGCTAAAATTACGTGATTTTATTCATTTCAAGTAAACGTAAAAAAAACAGAGAGAGAGAGAGAGAGAGAGAGAGAGGGATATAATTTTCACATTCTTCAATCAAAATAAAAAAAAAATTTTATTGTTCAAATTTAATATCATATTTTATAATTCGTTTCTAAAAAAGCAATAAATCATTCATTCAAATTTTCATTTAAAAAAGGATTAACCAATTCGCAATATAACAGTTCAAATTTCCTATCTGCCAATATAATATGTATACAATGGGCACATATACTTAATAAACAACCAATATGGCGGTATAAATTAAAACGACTGATTTATAAAAGCCATAGGTACATTAATTTAATATTATTTAAAACAAATAGAATATAAAACAATAGAATATAATATTAGGCACTTGTAAAAGTGTGTTCGAGAGAATTTAAATGAATGCATATATTTGTTTGACAGATTTTTACATGACGTCAAAACACGTACTACACACATACACACACACACACATATATATATATATATATATATATATATCAATTGAATAAAAAAGAGAAACGAAGAACGAAAGGTAAAAGAAATCGTCAGACGGCTGTCACATATCCGGAGTAGGAGATAGACTGCGACCGAAGATGGAAGGCGTGTGTGATGCGATACGAATGTGCCTCTATTCCATCGATCAGGGCCACTGGTTCGCCTCCGTACAGGAAACGCGTGAAATGGAGTGCGCGCGATAGTGCATAAAATACGAATATCATCCGCGCGCGACGACCCACCCGCTGCCATCCCAACCCTGTCGAATATTCGAGGCCGCGTGGATATCAATCTACCGATATATTATCGATGTATCGACATACCGGGACGCCGCTTCGAAATATCGACACGCTCATCTCGCTTTGTTGCGCAGCGCGCCACGATATTGGCCGCGTTAACGTCGCTGCGTTTCACGTGTACGCCTTTCCTCGAGAGCAATATATATTGTACCAAACATAATTCATTTCATTCCAGTCGGTTCATCGATAGATTAGAAATAGAACTGTGTCATACTTTGAAAGAAAAAAGAAAAATGTACGGCATTTCAAATCAATCTTTTTCCTTCATTAAAAAGAGAATTCCATTTCCATTCACGAAACATGCCACACGCAGATAATGCAACTTGATTATAATTGCATTTCGCTTATCGAAACAAATCATAATTTTTACGATCGGCTGAACGATACAATGATGAGGTGCACTCATCTGAATTACAAATGAATTTCGATTTTCCTGTATTAAAATGATTAAATTGCCAGAATATTATCCAGAAGTTCGCTTTCCACGTATCGATGAAAATTAATTTGCGACATGAAATATGCTATTAATAACCGTTCGTATACGAGTGAGGTGCAAATCCGTGGGTACGTCTAATCGAAAATATTACACGGCCGTTTCATCAAAAAGATTGTAGATTTAATTCTCTGGAGCATATTGAACATGAGTAACAATTTATTATTCGAACACTAAGAGAAATTTTATTACAAGAACAAATCAAGGGAAAACAAATGTGATATTAATTAAAAAAAAATCGATTTGTTAAAATTGCAAATTAATTCGTCAATGTAACAAATAATCAATAATATCGCTAGCAAATAAGAGGCTCATATATATACACATGTATATAAAGTCATAGACAGTTGCAGGGTTTGAAATCATAAGAAATTGATTAATTCTAATCATTATTCTTCCTATATTTGATTGTGCTTGGTCAGTTTCCTACGACTTAAGACTCCTCGATCATCTATCGATTTCTATATAAACGAGCCTAAAGTCTCCAAAAGATAAGTTAGATTTTATATACAGTGAGCGCAAAAAGTATTCGGACAGAAAATATTTTTTTAAAAAACTTTATTTTTAAAAAGTAAACATTATCCAACAAGAAATGAATCATCGAATTGATGTCGAATGAATATCGATGATTTCAGTACCAATTTGATGTCAATTCGAC
>Ga0157363_1004588_pt1 | contig 12753 bp, 8 predicted proteins | sample AttsexASBM1_FD_111477 | JGI IMG/M metagenome (GOLD analysis project Ga0157363, IMG submission 111477) | Fungus gardens microbial communities from leaf cutter ant in Ribeirão Preto, State of São Paulo, Brazil - Atta sexdens ASBM1 | ecosystem: Host-associated > Fungi > Mycelium > Unclassified ...
CACACACACCCACCCGCACCCACACACACACACACACACACACACACACACACACACACACACACACATATTTGACAGAATTATAACGGTAAATTATATTGTATCAATAGCTACATACTAGAAATTATAAGTATAATGAAATTATAAGTATCATTTGTTTTCATGATTTCATTGTTAAAAGCGAAAAAAAATATAATATCTTAGAAAAATTCTTGAATCCTTCATAAAATGTCTAAAAAGTAAGATATTGAGATAAAAAAAATACATTTTGTAGAGGATGAACAATACATTTATGACTTCTGATTACAATTTCCAGTAACGTTAATTTTTTTTTACAAGAACATTTTAAATAACAAAAGAGTCATTTTTGCATATTAAATTTCAGTTATTTCAAAAACCTGACAGTGAAAAAACCTGCTAGTGAAATTTAACTTGCGGCATCGTTTTTAGCATCCAAAAACCTTATCTGATTAAAAGAAATATTTTTTTGTAAATTAATATTATTTTTATTCACAGTTTGTGAATGCAGCACCAAATCCATTTATCGATAGTGGCGAAAATGTGATACGTAGTTCACATCAATTTATAAAATTGGTGCCGCTAGCGTAGGTGACTTTCGCCATACACGAAAAAGGCCGTCATGGTCCCTCTCAGGTTTCTCTCTGATGGCACTCGGTGTCTCTCTTGACGTTTTCGAACAATCACACACTAGTGTACACCGAGTACACACGAGTATTTCCAAACGGCTGTTGTGTTTAGTGGCACACCAGTGAATATTTCCGAACGCAGCCTGAGCATGTATCTCTTCCATCACGCATACATACACGCGAGTGCAGTGGCGCTGTGTATATAGCTGTTGGTTGTTGGTTTCTACCTATTTCTCCTTTTTCTTCCTGTCACCGTATTATTCTTTCAAATTTGTTTTTCAATGGCATCCCCTGAATCGAAATCGCCTGAGCAGTCCGAGAAAAACCGAAAATATGATCGCCAGTTAAGGTAAGCTGATCAGTTGAGGTAAGCACCGATTATGTATATTTTTTTGTGGTTACGACTAACAACCAACGTTACATTTAATCAACTTATTTTTAACTTTATTTACTTATATTTAACTTTAGTTATTTTTTTCTTAAAAATTGTTTTTTTTCTTATGTAATATATAAAATATTATGACATCTGATTATTATCTGATCTTCTGGCAGATTATGGGGTGATCATGGCCAAGCATCTTTAGAAGCTGCTCATGTCTGTGTCATAAATGCCACTGGACTTGGTACAGAAGTACTGAAATCGCTAGTGCTTCCAGGTATAGGAGCGTTCACCATAGTTGATGGCAAAAAGATCACTGAGGAAGATATCGGGACTAAGTATATACACAATATCTTACAATGATAGGATCTTAAAATGTAGCTCAATGCACATATTAAATGAATTTGGTGCAGTTTTTTTCTAGAAACTGATAGCGTTGGAAAATCCAGAGCACAAGTGGCTACTCAAATGCTCTTAGAAATGAATCCAGATGTGACTGGCGATTATATTGACGAAGAACCTGAACAAATTTTATCTAACAGCCCAGACTTTTTTAATAACTTCACCGTAGTTGTAGCGACTGCGCTGACTGAAAAGTAAGAATAGCAATTGTTATAATCTATGATGAAACTGTATGATACATATTTTTTAAGTGTCATTTCTAGCCTTAGGATAAGATAATAATAAGTGTGTTCTTGGGAATATTTTCAGAACATTGATTCTTTTGTCGAAAAGACTTTGGGAACTAAATATTCCTCTGATAGTATGTAAAAGCCTAGGTTTTGTTGCATATATGCGGATTCAAATAAAGGAGCACACTGTTGTAGAAACTCATCCAGATAATGAAACGCTAGATTTACGTCTGGATAGGCCATTCGATAGTTTGAAAAAGCACATAGATTCCATAAATTTAGATGAAATGAGCTTTAAAGATCATTGCCATGTACCATATTTAATTATCTTGTACAAATATTTAGAAAAATGGATTTTAGAGCATGGCACTTTACCGACAACTTACAAAGAAAAACAGCAGCTCAAAGACATGATAAAGAGTGGCATGAGGCGCGATGAACACGATTCATCTAATAGTGAGGAAAATTTTGAGGAAGCTATGAATTCTGTAAATAAATGTTTAAGAGTGAGCGATATTCCCGATAGCGTTATAAATATTTTAAATGACGATCGTTGCATCAATTTGACAGCGAAGGTATCAATGAAATATTCTATATTGTTTATATATGATTCATATACCGTTTGAAAACTGATCGATATATTTTAGAGCAGCTCTTTCTGGATTATTGCAAAAGCGGTGCGTGATTTCATCGATAATGAAGGGAAAGGACTGCTACCACTTAAGGGTAACCTGTCCGACATGACTGCAGACACTGAAAAATACATTGCACTCCAACAAATGTATAATATTAATCCTGAAATAACAGTTTACATAATGATGCACAAAAAAGTAGCTCAATCTTCTATCAATATAAATAAGAGTTTTATTGATAAGTTTATTATCTAAAATATATAACAAATAAATGTTTAAGATGTAATGTATTATGTTACATTTAAAGAGTTATTTAATTTTATTCGTTACTTTAATTAATATAGTTGTAATAATTTAAAAAGAATATTTAAACTTTTGTTTAATTAGTATTAATGTACTCTAAGATTGTAATATCTTTTTGTGCATTTACTTTTCAATCTGTTGTTATAAACGATATTACAATCCAATCTATTGTACATTATAATCCAATCTATTTTAGTTATCATAAACAAGCAGCAGCAGATGTGGAAGCCGTATGGAGACGCACTCTGCAATTATTGCGACAATTAGGAAGATCGTCAGACTCGATTTTAGAAAAAGATGTTAAACTATTTTGCAGACATGTCGCTAATATTCACGTAGAAAAAGGAAGCTGTATCGCAGACGAGTACGATCCTAAAGTTTTTGATACTAATGTAATAGGTAATTGTCTTTTCAAAAAATACAAAATCATAATTTATAATTTAATTTATAATTCATAATCTTGAAATAAATAACGTTTTATATCTATAATAATAAAAAGAATTTAACTTATAACTATAATTATAATAAAAAGAATTTAAATTATAACTATAATTATAATATAATAAGAAAGAATTACTTTTTATATAATTTTTTCTTGTAATTAGTAATGGTATATGCTGGTATATATTGCTCTTAGACCCGATTGTACCAATATTACTTTGACTTTAAGCAAAACTTAAAATTCTCTGTCTCTCTTTTAAAGCGAAATGTTGGTGCAACTAAGCTCCTTAATGACTCCACAATTTTTTACAGTTCAAAATTTAGAGAATCCAGAGAGTATGATGATTTATTATGTCATGCTCCGGGGAGTTGATAAATTCCAGGCAGAATATAATTCGTATCCCGGTGAATTTGATGATCAAGTGGAACCCGATATCGTAAAGCTTAAAGTACTATCTTTTTTTTGTACGTATGACGTAATTATCGCATTACAATTGTTCTACAATCACATCATATTACAGACATGCCTCACAAAGCTGTTGAGCGAATGGGGATGTGGTCCGTTAGCCAAAGATGATTATGTACACGAACTTTGCCGATTCGGTGGTGCGGAATTGCATTCCGTTTCGGCATATCTAGGTGCGCTTGCAGCGCATGAAACTATCAAGCTCATCACAAACCAGTATAAACCTGTTCATAATACCTTTATTCATGACGCCGTCACATCGAACTCTGGAACGTTCTTCTTCTAAAACCGTGAACTGTTTATTGTGAAAAAAAAATCTATGCTATTAAAGTGATAATACAATTGTATAGCTTATATTAATTCTTTGATTCTTTAATTATTTCGAATTAAGACGAATAATTTCTTTGCAAATATTAACGTTTTTTCTTCTTTGTTTATTATTCCCATCATTTTTTTATTATTTGCATAATTTTCCATGATTCTAAAACTAAGATTTTGCGCGTAAAGAGGAACGTCAAAAATATATATATAACGAAAAGAAACAAATCTAAAAATTATATTGTACTACAAGTAAGAAATAGCAGCTGCATAGTATATAGGGATATATTCCAAATGAAAACTTTTTTACCCGGACAAGAATGTCCGGTAATATGGTAATGTGACGTCATATATTTGGATATTTTTATATAGAATGAGTAGTTTTATTGCAGGAGTCGTGATCAGATTACTATGTATTGAAGATTAAGATTGAGATTAAGATTGATGCTTAATCAATGAGAATAGAGCAGGCCAAGATTAATCTTCAATCTCAATCTCAACTAATAAGTCCCATAATAATCCCAGTATTTCAGTCACATAATCTCACGTGACTAACCTCATCAAATGTATTGTGTATGTATAAATATAATAAGTTGTAGAGGGTTATAAGAAGTACAAACACAGCACAATTAAAACGTGAGTGGAATTAAATCTATTTTCAATAATTTTTGTTATGTGTGGTTCTAGCCATCCGATATTCTTACTAATCTCAATCTTAACTGCTGTTACAATTCATAGTGTGATTGAGCAATCTTCAATCTTAATCTCAATCTCAATCTCAATTTTTAATGCATATACTCGTAGTCAGGCCTTATATTTAAGGCTTCCTTAAATTTATCTTTAGATACTCTACGAATTATTTTATTGGCTGCTGAGCATCTTAAAGATAAATTTAAGGAAGCCTTAAGGCTCCTGACTGCTTAGCCAAGAACTCTACATTGACGATGGCGACATAAAATCAGACGGCGGTCTGGCGAAACCGGTAGCCACACACACACACACACATAAGCACTGTGTCCGTGTGCTCGCCTGCGGCACGCCGAGAGTGAACAAGACAGCGAGCTCTTTCTAACACTAATCACTTGTTTCAAGCGATTGAAAATGTTTTTTTTCGGCAATCTCGACCGCTTGGCGGTCCTAGGCATCAATAAGGAGTAGGGGGCATTTAAATAACATATAAGTTTTAATAAATTGTATATCTCTCCCTTTAATCTACAATACATAATACAAATCATGATAAAACACTGTTTACGATAGATATTTAATTGTTTATGATTTTTCATGTGCGTTATATAGTACATACCTCTCCTTCATAAACTCGAATAGTAAGAATAGTTCAATAGAAGTAGAATTTTACCGGAAAAAAATTATAAATCAGCATTTCTTTTCACGAAAGTTTTGCCATCAGAAAAGAAATGCGTATGTTCGAGACTTGTGAAGAAAATATGCGAAAAAAAATCGAATAGTTGCAAAAAGCACGTTTTTCGTTTACAAAACGAGAGATATTGATTGTATTAAAAAAAATCGGTATAAAAATATATAGTTATTCGAAATAACTACAAAATGAAATGTGGAACATTAAAATCGATCTATTAATTCAGTAGAAAAAAAATTAAAAATACCAAAAAAAGGCCTTTTTTTCACTCGCTCTTTGTTCATTGAGATTAAATGCAAAGCTTTGAAATTCTCATAAAGTGTAGCCCTCGTAATGACGAACAAATCTAGCTCTGAACAAGTCTGAAATGTTTATTAGTTTTTGCAAAAAGTTATTTGTTCACTAAAAATCTATCTGCGAAAAACTTAATTTCTTCTTCTTTGAGCAGTCGCACAGCAATTTACAGGGGTGATTTTTCTTCAAGAATTGCTATCACATACACTTAATAATAAAACGATTTTTTGCAGTTAAACTTTATTATAAAATCTTTTTATCTTATTATAAAAAGTGGATATCTTTTTCCGTATAAAAAAATGAAAATAATTTCGTTAATATGCATCAAAAACTGTGTGAAGCATTCGAAATCTGACATTTTTCTATAATAAAAAAAAAGATTACCCTCCGATTATTAGGAGCCGAGATAAAGATATTTTTTCAAAAACTCTAGTTTTTTAGATTAAGAGTTCCGTCTGGCACCAATTTGTCAAGAAAAAATTGAATTTGCTGTTAAAAAAATCTCGAATTGTAACCATGAAATTTTTAGTTCAGAAAATTTTTTCTTTCTTGAATTTTTATTTTTTTGGTTTATTACTAAAAAATCACGTTTGAGTGGAACGCATGTCTGATTAAAAAATTTTAATTAGCTATATTTCTTTATTTAATATGCTGTAAAAAATGTCCAATTGGACAATTAAATATACAGAATTATCAATACAAAATTATTTTTATGAATTTAATTGTAGATGCAAATATGATATATAAAGAAATAATTAATAAGTAATTTGTTAAATGTTAGCGTAACTGTTAAAGAAATAACACTAACTTTCGCATAAAAGTATTAAATAGTGTTATAAAAATTAATATTTTGCAATTATATTCAACAGTTACACTAACATTTAGCAAATTACTTATTAATTATTTGTTTACATATGTCATATTTGCAATTAGTTTTGTTAAGAAAACAGTAGTCTGGTTATAAAATTAACAAAAAAAATACAGTGTATTGCAGAATATATGCATGTATACAAATATGTATACATACTCATATACATATAACTTTATGTATACAGGGTATTTGGAAAATAATGATAAATCTTTCGTATAGGGACAGAATAAACTAAACTGAGAAGAAAAATCCTCTATCATTTTGCAATTTTCGTAATAATTAACAAGATATTAATTGCTAAAAATTGCCGAAAATTGATTTTTAATAATTTTTACTCGAATACTATCAACTTTACAAAAAAACCTACAAAAGACAATAATTGTTAATTTTCTTTTCATGGAGCTCTAAGAATTTTTTTTAGAATTTTTTAATACTGTATTTTCTTATATTGATAAAAACGAAAAAATGCAGTACTAAAAAGTTGATAAAAAATTCTGAAAAAATTCGTAGTTCTATGAGAAGAAAATAAACAATTTTTATCTTTTACAATTTTTCTGTAAAATTGATAATATTTAAGTAAAAATTATTGAAGATCAATTTTCATTAATTTTTAGCAATTAATATCTTGTTAACTATTACTAAAATTGCAAAATGAGTACTTTTCTTCTCAGTTTAATCTATTCTACCCCTATGCGAAAGATTTATCATTATTTTCCAAACACCCTGTATATAAGCAACTCGACAGTCTATAAATATCTATAATAACGTAAATTATAGATTAATATTAGAATTATAATTAGTTCAAGGAATAATTATTTTGAAATAAAAATCTTAAAAAATAAATCGTGAGTAATCAGTACGCATAAAAGACCATTAGCAAAATGCCATGCTATTGTTTAAATTTGCATAACTTAAAAATATTTTATTAAAATATTTTATACAATCAAATAAAATGTTAAATAGCAAACAACACATTCAAATATACGTATATTTATGTGATAATATGCTCAAATTTAAGAAAAGTAAGGAAATAAGTGTAATTAAATGCTAAAATATACCTCAGAATTTCAAAATACTTGAAAATAAAAAATGCATTATAATAAAATATAATAAATATATGTTTAAAACATATATAAAACATATTAAAAACATGTTTTAAACAAAAAAAACTGAATGTTTTTTTTTAAAAAACATTCAGTTTTTTATCAACTCTTCTCTCACTCCGCTCGGCGCATTGCCTCGCTCGCGTTCTTCAACTTTCTAATGATTTTAAACAAACTTTATCGGCAGCAAAAAATTCAAGAATTTTTCAACAGCAAATTCAATTCTTCTTTGACATATTGGTGACAGACGGAACTCTTAATCTTAAATACTAGAGCCACAGTGATTTAAAAAAAAAAATTGTTATCTCGACTCCTAATAATTGAAGGGTTATCTTTTTTTTAAATTCGTAGAAAAATGTCAGATTTTGAATGCTTCACACGGTTATTTGATATGATGCATATTAACGAAATTTCCATTTTTTTATACGGAAAAAGATATCCACTTTTTAAAGGCATTTTATAATAAAGTTTAACTGCAAAAAATCGTTTTGTTATTAAATGTATGTGATAATGCAATTCTTGAAGAAGAAAAATCACTCCTGTTTTCCGGTAAAAATTGCTGCTCAAAGAAAAAGAAATTAAGTTTTCCGCAAGTTTTTAATAAACAAATAGTGTTTTGCAAAAACTAACATTTCAGGCTTGTTCAGGATTAGATTTATTCATCATTACGAGGGCTACACGAGGGCTTTTACGAGAATTTCAAAGCTTTTAAATCTCAATATTTTTTTTCTACTAAATTAATAAATCGATTTTAATCGTTCCTTGTCTCATTTTGTAGTTATTTCGAATATCTACATTTTTTTATATCGATTTTTTTTCGCATATTTCTTCACAAGTCTCGAGTCTCGAACATACGCATTTCTTTTCTGGGACTTTCGAGACTTTCGTGAAAAGAAATGCTGGTTTATAATTTTTTTTCGGTAAAATTCTATTTCTATTAAATTATTCTTACTACTCGAGTTTATGAAGGGGAGGTATACTATATAACGCGCATGAAAAATCGTAAACAATTAAATATCTCATAAACTGTTGTTTTGTAGATTAAAGGGAGAGATACACAATTTATTAAAACTTATATGTTATTTAGAATGTCTCCCGCCCCTTATCGATGCCTAGGGTCGCCGAGCGGCTGAGATTGCCGAGAAAGCATTTTCGATCGTTTGAAACAAACGACTAATGTGAAAAGGAGCTCGCTATCTCGTTCACTCTCGGCGCACTGCAGGCGAGTACACGGACATGGGCTCATGTTTGTATATCAGCGCTGTATCACGACAAATGGCCGAACTTCCGTAGAAAAGTGACGTTTTGATGACGAAATTTATGTTGCGTGCTATTTCGTTATTATTTGCTTAATTGTGAAAATGTGATTTATCTACTTATCAAAGTCATAATTGATGAAAACTGAAATTATCTTGGAATTTTATATGTAAAAGCGTATATTTTACTCGTTTCAACAGTTGTCAGACCATGTGTTTCTGCCGGAATATAAACTTACTTTGTGTGCCTTCTACGATCATTTATTATCTACGACTGACAAGAGTGGAAAGGACAGTTTTCATCAATTTATACAAGTGTTTTAAAGTGATCTCGTCATTTCGTTTCATTCAAGTTGTCTTTATTTAAAAATGACACGCAACATAAATTAATGTGTCATTCCTCGCTTCTGACATCACGATTCCAACATAGCCGCCGCGATTAGTCAGGATTCTTAAGTACATGGTCTGACTATGAATACAGGCAATCGTCTGATCACGACTTAAGGACGACTTTAACAGAAAGCTTCTTCTTCTTTTCCTAATATTGGCCAGATAATCTGACGAGTTGAACTAGGCCATTGAAGTTCACGAAATCTGGTGATTTTGTATCTGCGTAATTTAGACTTGTTCCAAGTAAAAGTAAAATGACTCCCTCGAACCGAACATCTGCTGCTATCCATCTGTGATCGCATGCCATGGAAGAGAGAGGAAGGAACAAAATAAGAATCAGAAGGAAAAGTCATTGATCTTCATGAAGGTCAATACCAGGCGACAAAATTTGAGAAAAAGAAAGGAGAGGGTAGGGGAAAAATCTTGAGGAGTATCAAGAAATTTTTGGGCAATAAATTCTCAAATTGGTATGTAGTTTAAATTGTACTTTTCGCAATACAAATATACAACATGATTGAGATACTTTGATATGAGTTCCCACCGACAAGAGATAAATCGACGAATTCACAATATTGACTCTGTGAAGGCTCTCATTAATATTCACATGATTTGATCTAAGCCGATTGATAAACACAATTTTTTTTCTACTCAGCGTTGTTTTGTGAGATCAAGTTTTTTTGCAGGCTGTGTGGAATTGTTCGAATTCGTAATAGAATGCGCCTTTGGAGGAAGAGATTATCTTCCTTTCCTTCATATAGTCTTCAAACTGTCTGTCTGCCTGACTTCTTGATTCAGTCAAAAAATCCTCGTAGGGAACGCAGAACTCTGGGGAGTATCCTTCCAACGCCGTCTGCTTGGCCACTTGATCCACGGATTCGTTTTCGGGTATGCTAAAGTGTACAAGAACCCAGAAAAGAGTGATCTCCTTCTCCTTGCCGATGATATTGCTCTATACCTGCTTTATATAAATAATATGTTTTATTTGATGATTGGAAGATTCTGAAATTTGAATTTCAAACAAACTTGAACATCGATTAATGACCACTCCCGGGAAATGGTCACTCCCGTGAATATCAGTATCTACAAAAGACTCACTCAGGGAAACCAGCTGTGGCGAAGCTAAGGTAAGATCAATGATTGAGCTTACAGTTGAGGAAAAGTGCAAGAGCATAGGCATATTTTCGCCAAGAACTAGATCGTATTTCTCGATGATCTGCATAAGTTCTTCCCGGAGTGAATTGTCATTTGTAATCCCCTGCAGTGTGGTGTGAGCATTCAGATCACATAGAATAAGATAATGCCTATAAGCTTGTAAGTTATTGAATAAAGTCTGATAAAAAGAAACCGGAGTATTTTATCCAAGGTGTCTATATATATTAACTATTATGTCTGATTCCAGAGAAAATAGTTTAATAATAAGGAATTCGACTGAAGTCAACTCCTTCCAGAACAATTAATTCAAAGGTCGAATTGTCATGTACTAGAACGCAGACACTTTTGTCGTCAGTTTGAATAACATCTTTTCTGAGGATTATATTCTTTAATTCTTAGATTGTTGGATTGTTTTGAGAGAGTTTCTTGGATGCAAAGGATATCATAGTCCGCTACGATAGCTGACAGTGAGGGAAGATTATAACGAATGCCACAGCAGTTTCACTGGAGAATCTTAACATATCCCTGCCCCGGATCAAGCCCGAGTTCTCTGAAGGGACTCCTCCCCACCCCCCCGCCACTGGCGGCACCGAGGCTGGGGTGGCCCCAACCTCCGACAACGAGGAGATTGAAAAGCACTCTCGGAAAGGCGCCAACGAACAAAAAGCGATGTTATTTACATTAGAAAAATTAATTTCGAAATCTATTGTCGAATTCATTACTATATGCAGGGTTGTTAGATGAATCAAACTGTATGAAGGAAAGCTGTCTAGAGGGAATTTAAAAGAATCGCCGTCCCTCTCCCCATAAGGGATGAGACCGGCATATACTGCTTAGCTCTTTTACAAAAAAATTGACAATAGCATCAACGCGCTGGATAGATCGTTATTTTGGAAGTGAGTGAAAATTTCTAAAATCAGGACAATCAAATCTGGGCTATTGTTATTGCGTTTACTTGCATTGTACACAGAGAGAAAAGATTTCTTTAAATCAAACAAATTTATGCATTGGAATAATCCAAGCAAATGAATATTTAAATTAAGAATGTGATTATTTTCATTAAAACTAAACTTTTTTGACTAAACAAAATATTTCATTTAAAATTAAATTTATTTTAATGAAATAAATGTAAATAAAATTTTCAAGTCCAAACAAATCTTTTTCTCTGTGTAATTTTTGTCGTGAGAGAAGGTCGCATTGAAAAACAATGCAGTTGTCAGAAAAATGAGATCCATTGGATTCGTATAATCAAGATGAGCGCCTACACTCGAAATAAATCTTTTTAGATTGGAGCGTTTCTTGCTGATAAGAACGTCGGTGATGATCATGCCACGATCCATTAGCCTTTGCTCTTTGAGAAGGGAACGAGGCAGAGGAAACTAGAATTCGCTGCGTCGGCGTATGATTGAGCTCACAGTCGAGGAGGAGTGCAAGAGCGTAGGCATATTTTCGCCACAAACAACTACAGGGTGCGTCATCAAAATCAGGACAAATTTCAATTTACATTTTCTGCTATATTGTGCCTCCGCTAGAAATTGTTGTTGACGTCCGAGAAAGCCTGATGCTAGCAAACAGTCATATTCTCAAAATGGATGTCGCGATATTGAAACCAAGTGCGGAGTATAATCGAAGAGCAATCATCGAAGGCTTCGGGGCTGGGCGCTCAGCAACGGAAATAATTCGGTTCTTTGGATACCCAAGATCAATCGTTTATGACATTGTAGCAAAATATACGGCTTTAGAACAGTCCAATGAAGATTTCAGTATGCGAGGAAGAGTCATTCAAAAGAATGCACCGTGAAGACTCCCGCAGTCGTTGATTTCGGATGAGGGCAATCGTTGCGAAAATTAGTATCGATTGTTGATGTAAGCGAGCCAACGATGCGTCAAATTGCCTTCGATCGACAAATCGTACACTGAAAAAAATATAGTCAATTTTAATAAATATTTAGTTGAATACTGCCAACTAAATATTTATTAAATATAAAGATATATTTATTTGATATAAGAAATATTAATTTGATTTAATCTTAATCTTTTTTTTTTATTAAATAAATATTTATTTACTGTAAATAAATGTTGGCAGTATTGAACTAAATATTTAAATTAACTATATTTTTTCTCAGTGTATACATGTGAAGATATGACAGATGCTCTCTGAGGCTGCTAGGATAAGTTAAGTTGCTTGTCTCGGTTCCTGGTCTTCTAACAGCAAATTTAAATCCCTTGGACTACTACGTGGAGGATAGTTGAAAGGGGTATCACAAATAAGTCTCGGCATCCCAATGTAACATCATTAAGGACCGCTATTGAGGCAGCATTCGTCGGCATGGACAACGCTACATTATAGCGTGTGTACGAACGCTTCAGATTGAGAATAGAGGCCATCATTCAAGCCAATGGAGGATGTAATATCGAATAATTGTGTTCTACAAGAATCCGCCAAGTGTCATGTAAAAAGATTTTTTGTAATATTTAATTTTTTATTAAAAAC
>Ga0157363_1004590_pt1 | contig 12751 bp, 6 predicted proteins | sample AttsexASBM1_FD_111477 | JGI IMG/M metagenome (GOLD analysis project Ga0157363, IMG submission 111477) | Fungus gardens microbial communities from leaf cutter ant in Ribeirão Preto, State of São Paulo, Brazil - Atta sexdens ASBM1 | ecosystem: Host-associated > Fungi > Mycelium > Unclassified ...
ATATATATATATATATATATATATATATATATATATATATATAAATATTTATATATATTATATAAAATTTAAATATTATATTATGTGTGATATATTTATAAAAATTATTTTTTTTTTTTTTTTATATTTATATATATATATAATATAATAATTTAAATAAATATTTATATATATATATATATATATATATATATATATATATATATATAATATGTAGCAATATAAAATAATTATCATTGATTCATGAATAAAAGAGAGTTTTCTCGACGAACCTTACAAACACGACCAGCGCCGCAATGCTTGTCCATACACGGATCCTGAAGCAAACGCTGCTGCTTCGATCCAACCTCGTTTCTGCCATTTTCAAGAATGACCTCAGCCTCCTCTGCTTCCTCGGCTATTTCGTCAGCCTCCAACATGTTCATGATCTCATCTTGCACTGGTGCCTCTGTCGTGGTCGTGCGACGCCGATATTTTCGTCTGCGCTAGGAATCGATTAATATAAACTTCGATTAATACGCTTTTTCTTTCTCCCTGCTTCGTACTTTGTAATATTTTAGCGATAGAAAATGAGTGAGTAAAATATTGTGTACTAGAAACTTTTCGCATTGTCATTTCTTTTCCAAGAAACAGAAAACTTTGAAAATTTCTCGTTGTAGTGCACAATATTTGAATTACTCAAGTTCATATCTTTTTTCTGTAAATGTGTTATATTTAGCATTATCACCATTATTTATCTCTCTAAGTTTTTTAGAATGAGAACCTTACTTTAAAAAATGAAAATTGAGCTAGTCTTGAAAGCTCAATTTTCATTTTTCAATTTTTAAGAGTAAAATTTTACTCTTCGAAATGAAATTCACTTTAAAAATTTTAAACCATAACATTTTACATTGTTTATACACAGAGAAATGCTAACAAAAATAGACGGAATCTAAGGAATTAAATAAAAAAATATTATACTTTAATTTACAGTGCTCAAAAATATTGATGAAATTTATAATTATAAAATTCCTGGTTTTTAAATGAAAAGATTTTTATTTAAAAATAAAGGAAACTCATATTATTTGCTAAATTAAAAATCATATATTCTGATATCTATTTTTAATAAAATAAACTTCATATATTTCGAACATTTGAAGGACAACTATTTTTCTGTTATAACACCAACGCATAAAGGTAGATTTAAATGTTCCCTATAAATTACTTTTGAGCGCTACTGCACTGAAAAAAATTTAAAGATCTTAAAAAGATATAAACTTTAAAAAATATAAAAGTACTAAGTAATAAATTTACTCAACAAAAAAAATGATAGTTAAATCGAATTAATAATTTTTATAAAATAAATATGTGTTTATTTATTTAGTACATTTAGTAAATACTTGCTTAAAACTATTCAAACATATACTTATTAAGAGTAGTTTAATTCTTCTAATTTTTAAATTAAAAAAAAAGATTGTGTAGATTTCTCTCGTTTGGCTATGATAATTTTGAGTATAACGATTTTAAGATTGAAAAAATTATATTATATATACGATATATATTATTAAAAGATAATAATACCTGAGCAGATGACACGTCCACTATTAGAACCGCCACCAGCAACGCGACCAACAGCAGCTGCAGCTTCGTCGACATTGCGATCTCTGTGATAAATTAATGATGAGTATATGTAAGATGCCTTCCTTTTAAAATAATCGATCTAAAGTAGAATATAATCTCAATCTTAACGAAGTTTGATAGCATCCAGAGTGCAATAGTATCTTTATGATTTCAGACACGTTCCCGTTACTGGCAATTTACGAGCCTCGTAAACTACGACCCATTCATTGTAAGATACATCGTATCTTCATAAGTCGCTCTAGAGAAGTTCGGCTCGCGTAATTGATCAAATTAATCACGATTCAGGAAGGAGGATTTAACGTAAACTATTTTCGTCTTCTATTTCCCTCTTAAGTAAGACTCTAGAAACTCGGATTATTATCAATCGAGCGAGAGCTCTATTTGACGATCAGATTCTATCCCTCGAGGAGCCATTCATCGAAAAACTTTTGAAAGCTCCCGAGTTCTGTATGCACCGCGAAAGCAGCTGGTAGAAAAGTTGAGATTTTTCTCGGAATAGATTCAAGTTTCTCGGTGCGTCGAAAGGGGTTAATATCCCTGAGCTAAATCGGGTGCAAGCAGGTCTGAACGTGTAAATAAATCAGCCATCATTTCTCGCGCGTAATGCTTTATTGCCGCAGCGTTTCTAGTTGATATCGGCATGAAAGACGAAGAGATTTACTTGCGACATTCGTACCATATTATTCATATTTCATATTATTTCAAAAAGTCGACAATGTAATGCGAACACGCACGCACGCGATCGATCAACACGAGCGCGGGTCAACGCGAGAGACCAGAGATAAATCTCGCGGGACCTTAATAGGAGCAACGAAGCGATAACCCAGATATTTGAAAATCAAGTCGCTTTGGATACACCGGACGAGTCACGAGCGCGCTTTTAATATATATGACTTTATTACGATGCTGTCTTTTCTTCGCACGCAACGTCTTGTCTCTTCGCTCTCGTTGCCTTTCGCGGATGATACAATCGGTTTATGCGTTGCCGACTTAATTGCAGCGCTTTAATAACAACGAAGGACGCACTTATGTAATGTAACGTCAGCAATCGGTTGTTGCCTTCGTCAGCGATGAAACTGTTTTGAACGCTATGAAATTTATGCGAGTTCGACTCACAGATTTACATGATCGTGTAATCTCCGTTTAATGCGCAACTTTCATTTAGACGCAATATTATTTAAATATTATTTAAATACAAATACATATATTTTGATTGTCATGTCCAATTGAATATACTTATGTAAGTCTTATGTAGGTATGCACCTCTTGTATTAATTTGAATACACACATATAAATATTTTTTCATAAATAGAAGATTTTAGAAACACATATAAATATTCATAAACATGTATAATTATACATGAAATATTTGTCCATATATGTCATATAGCCTTCTTTTTTTGTAAAATTACTTTTTAGTGTAATAGAAATAATAATAGTAATGTGAAAACATAAAAAATAATTATAGAGATAATTTTCGCATTGTTTTAGAAAAAAACAAGTTTGGAAAAATGTAAAAAAAATTGCTCATACATAATTATGCATAATTTTATATATAATTATATATAAATAATTTTTTTACATTATACATAAATAATTTCTTCAAACTTTTTCTAAAACAAATAGAGCGAAAATTACCTTTTTAATTATTTTAATGTTTTCACATTATTTCTATTACACTAAAAAGTAATTTTACAAAAAAAAAAGATGCATTGTATGGATATATTTCATATATAATTATACATTATTATATGTTTATGAATATTTGCATGTTTATGTATGTTTATACATATTTATACATATTTATGCATGGACAATTTTTTACTGGGGTCTTATTTTAAAATTTACATTGTAAATATTTTTGTCTTAGATTGCATAAATCATAAACATTTATTATAAATATTATGAAATATTTATTGTAAATTTTGTAGTAACTGCTGTGGAAATACTTAATGAGACGTTATAATTCAAATAAGAAGTACTTGACGGAAATATTTATTTATACTTATTATAAATACTATATTAAATATTTAGTCCATCTTTTAATAATATTTCGAATAAAACTTTATATAAAATATTTATATAACATTTCAAAAAATGAATTATAATAAATATTTATCATAAATATTCTGTGCTGTCAGGATGGGATCACAATTTAGTGAAAATCGATCCATTCATACAATGTAGAAATATATATTATATTCTCTAAAATTTTTAAAATAAATCTTATTATAATGAGTGAAATCTCTTAAAAATCGAAACTTTTTTCCAAGACTAACTCGTCTTGAAAAGCTAGATATAAGATTTAAAATTCTTTTTATTTAGATTATATATATTATTTTCGATATTTTATTTAAACAATCAATATGTCTTTTAAAGGATAAAAAAAAGTAAAAATGAACTTGGAACAAGTACTTATATAAAATTTGCAATCTATATATGTCGCCAGAATATAAATATCCTAACAACTACAATATATATAGGCGTTTGATTAATAAAACACGAGCGTTTCCTGTTATATGAACACACTCGGGTTACTGTCAAGTGTTCCAATTGTATTTATGAGATGTCCACAGTTCGTTAAGTCAAGCGTCTCGGTAAGCTGATGAATTCAGAGAACAACGTATGCCATTTCTTCGCTTTCCGCTAACCAAGAGGATCACAAGATACAAACATTGGAACCAGATACAAAATCAGTGATTTGTATACTCTTTAAATTCTTTAGAGTGGAATCTAAAGAGTGAAAATTGAGCTAGTTTCGAAAAAGAATGTCTCAATTTTCAATTTTTAAAAGTAAGATTTCACTCTTTAGAGTGAGATTCGTTCTAAAAATTTTAAAGAGTATATTTGTAAATTGTAATTGGTAAACGCGCATCTGTTTTCATATTAAATTGTCCCATAGACAATTTTTTAAAATAAAATTTTCGAAATCAAATTTATCGAAAATTAATATAAAATAAAGAATACGTCTGATATAATATATAATATATAATAGATATAATATATAATATATATGTATACTAATAGCATAACATAATATTTGTATACATCAAATATTACGTTATACTATAGTATACAGTAGCTCTATATATATATATATATAATAGCTATTTCCGAATCTCTATTCAAGATCTGAACAATGTCTTTTCATAGTCATAAATCAACATAACTGTAAAAAGATTTAATCAAATATGAAGTAAAATAAAGAAAAAAATAAAAATACATTCACACTGTCAGAGAAAAATGTACTACATTTTAATAAATATTTGTTTGAATAGTGCCAGTTAAATATGTACTAAATATAAACATATATTTATTTAGTACAAGAACAATTGATTTGGTTTAATTATTATTATTTTTTATTTAACAAATATTTTTCTCCTGTAAATAAATACATTAGTACATTTATTAAAATTTAGTACATTTTTTTCTCACTGTACGTAGTTCGCATTTATAATTTACCAATTTAAATTTCTTAATTTTCACAGCTCTCTTCGTTGTCAAATCGACTACCGAATCAATAAACGTGTATTATCAATCGTGTAATATCTATACATTCGGAGAAGTTATCTCTTATCGAGTATTCATGATTTCAAAAAATCACATTAAAATTATAATTCTTTATTTTGATCGCTACATAATACGTAACCGCGTAGCCGAACTGAACGAGAGAAGAGTAAAGATTTCCATATAACGTGTTAAAATCTCGAGTTTTCTCCATATGGAGAATGTGCGGTCCGGCAGTCGTCTCGATGTCGAAGTGCGTTCGCGATGCGTCGCGCGGTTTCTCCGGAAACGTTCGTTCTCCAACGCGCGTAGGAATCGCGGCACATAGCCCCTTTTTTTTTATCGCGCGGTTCGCCGACGTGGGCGAAATGCCTCTGCAAGTGGACGAAAGAAACGAAAATGTAATTCCTTTATAATAAAAAAAAAATCGCGCCTCGACAGCTGTTATTTATTACCTTTACACGTAACAACGAAGTTCGCATATCAGAGATGTTCCAATCTCTAAAAGATCAATTTTCTAAACGATAATAGTGATCTTAAATCGATCTATTTTGCGAAAAATTGATTTTTCTAAAAGAAGCTACTTTAAACTGATCTCTTTGTAAAGAATTTTTCTTTTTAACAAAGAAAACTATTTTGAAGCGATCTTTTTGTAAAAAATCAATTTTTAGCAAATCAATCCGAAGATCGCATCCCTCCAAGTTCACATATCTATTGCATGGTCCAAAACTTGATAAGGACTAATCAATATAAGCGCGGGTTCTTTATATAATAATTACAGTTAAAATTACACAATTGAATATCTAATAATACACAAGTCAGCAATGGATACAATTCAAAGCGAAATAAAAAGTAACCTGCACGCATAAATAACTGCAGAATAATCATAAATTTTATCAATTAAAATTAAAATTAATAAAATAAATACCAAAATGCTTTTGGTTATAGTTTCTGAAAAAGAATAAATGTATTATATAAAAATAAAACAAAATAAAATAAATACTCGAGTTTCTATTGTTAAAAAGATGGCTATATGTTTGAAGTGAAACAAAATTTTCCATCGAAATATAATAATGTAGATGGAGTGCTTGTGAAAATTTTATTTTTATTTCATTTTAAATTCTATTTACTTCCTCTATTTTCTTTAAAGCAGTCATTACGTTTATAAAACGCCTATACATTTATCAAATCCCACAAAATTGGGAACATCATGAATGTTTTTTCGTTATTAGTCCTATGTGCCAGTTTTGTCAACGCGGAATTAAAAGTTAACTAGTTTGCCAACGAGATACTTCAGTTAAATGCGTTGATTCGATTCATCTCGTTCAATCTGCTTGTCGACGAACGGAAGTTTATGCATGACTTGATGTTATTACGAATAATAAAATGTATGGAACGCATATGTATAAATTCTAATGAAAAATTGCTCGTAAATCCGTATAATATAGGTAAAATGATTATAAAGGAATTGGATCGTAAAAGACTGTTGTAAAAATTATATGTAATACGACGATGGGAGGTAGAATTCGAGCATATGTTTTCAGAGATAGGAGTATCTTTATCTATTTTCGTTATTCTTTCTTGCTTTCCAAAGAATATTTTAGTATATTTATTCTTCTTATATGTAAGCTTATATGTAAGCGTGCGTTCATTATGGAAGAATAAGTACTAAAAAATAAATTTGCGTCTTCTTATCGATCTTAGTCTTGAACTCTCGTGATATCGTGCTGCGTAGTATAGCGACATGAGAAGAGGTCGAATGAACGGTCTACTGGAAATAACAAGTAGAGAACATCACTTCTATTTTAAGTCGCTAATAGAAAATTATTTCGTACTTTTAAGATCTGCTTTCTACAGCTAAACTAGTGTATACTTTTCGAATTTAAAGTAAAATTTGATTTTTGGCAAAAACGAGAAAGAAAGTTCTAGTGCAGAAATAAAAATATATCTGTAATTTACGCTATTCGTCGCAATTGATTTCTTTTCATTCATAACTTTGTTGGCAATTACAATAACTGATACGTAATGTAACTTTAAACATAATTTGTAGTAAATGATAGTAAGACGGTAACACATATTTTCCTTAATTTGCGCTTCAATGAATAAAGGATGTTGGATTTCCGTTCCAGAAAGGACACGATTTCCGAGAAATATATGACAAGAGATAAGTATTATAGTTGTGAGTACGCCCACTGATATAAAACGTCTATCGTATGCAGTTCTTCGTGTGCAAATGACTCACATTAATCGCTATGTGTGAAAATTAATATGGTTAAGACACTTTTATCGCGGTAATTTTATTTGGAATACATCACTTTTATCTTCTTCAGTTATTTTACTTATAAAGATACTTTCTATCTGACGATAAAAATTGATGGTGTAAACTTCGAGAGGAAGAAAGTAGTCCCATTACAAGAAGCTCAAGGAATTTGATTAAAATAAGAGAATCGCTAGAATCATTCAGATTTTTCGAAAGCTCTTTTCATATTTGAATTCTGATTGCTATTTAGTGGCAATCTCTTTATTTCCATATCTGTTATTATTACATTTCGCAACTCAGACATTCAGGTACTTACTTATTCTACAATACGATATTATTCTTCATTCATACACAAACATCTAAAAAATAATTTTGCTACTAAATTAAAAAAATTTAATATATAAATTAGAAGTGTTAAAAAATGTGTCAATATTGTTATTACTTAGGAATAATATACACTTATAATCTACATTAAATAATATATTCGTAAAAAAATGTAATTTATTTAGAATAATTCTTATTTAGAATAATTATTTTAATTATTTTAGTGTGGAATTAATATACTTTTAAAACGTATTAAGATTAATAAGACGCACAAGATAGTTTTAACATAATCAATTTTCTACAATATAATGATATATATTTGGATAGATAATTAAATGGATTAATGGATTATTTATATAGTACATTCGATAAAAATAGTGAATAGTGTTCGGAAATATTTTAAAGGTAGAAACTAGTTTTCTGAATGATATTTTGGCAAAGCAGTATGAAATGAAAAATCATAAGGTTACCGTACCTCGCGTTGGCCTTTTTCGCAAACCGCTTCTGTCGTTCTCTTCTTCGGCAAGAAAGATTGAGAAAAGAACAGCCCTCCAAATCGGTCGCTGGACCGGTACAGACTGCGTTCGCGAGGCACATTGCGACGCGGTGCCGCGCCGCGTCGAGCGGAGAGATGATCTCATCTGCGTTTTTCTTTCTTCCTATACCCTCATCTGATCTTTCTGTCGTACGCGTATGCGTATGCCCCGCAGTCACATTCTTACGCAATACACGCAACCGATCACCTCGACGACATCTCAAACGTTCTCATTCGTCTCGACGAATTTCGACATTGGCACCTTCGAAGGGTTACTCGGATGACTTGCAAAAATTCAAATAAAAAACACTCTAATGAAGGGTGATGTCAGTCTGAGCAAATATAATGAATCTTAATGTAATAATCAATCTGTAACTTGTTAGTCTTAGTTATAAATTTGCTTTGAAAATAATATGGTACTCTAAAACTTTTCGAGTGAATCAAAACTGGCTCAATTTTCTCTAGAATGGAATTCTACACGAAAGAATTTAGAGAGTAAATATTTCAATTGAAGTTAGGGAAATAATTAAAATGTAACGAAAATTGAATAATCATAGGGGGAATGCATTTTTAATCACAGTTCCAATACATCATACAAGCGATAGTCGGTTAAAAAAATTAATAAAATAAAGAAAAAATGAAAAACTTGTATAGTATTTGTTTTTGCCAAGATTTGTATTTTATGGAAAATTAGAAATTCTGTGTGCAGATAATATCGACATTATTTTCGTCATACATTTTTAAACCGCCATCAAATGTTGATGAATCCACAGAGTGCTTAGCAGTTTTGGCAAAGCCGATTATAGAGGAAACGTGACTCTATGCGCGAGACCAGCTAATAAAGTTCATACCAAACAGGTAAGCATGTTGTGATAAATAAAGAGATGCTATAATAGGGATTGGTAGTATAAGGTAAGTATATATATATATATATTATACTAAATGCAAAAAGTTACAATACATTTGATGTTCGTTTTTTTCACTTTTTTTTCTCCTTTAACATTATTCTCTCATCCGTCTTTTATCGCAGTAACGTTTCAATTGGTTATACACACAAACTGGCCTGGCAGACCAAAATAATAATGTATACTACAAAAATTCATAACCGCCGTCCTTTAATTATTACAATTATTTGTGTTTTCTTCATATCCTCTGTCTCTTTTCTTCGTTCATTATTACATTTATCTTTATTATTAATATTAATAGTTACTTAAAAACGAAAACATTCACACTAAAAATTTGCAGAGCTCTCTTTCAAATTATGTAAAGCGATGATCTCGCGTAACTGCGGCTTTGAACACGTTGTACTTGAACACACGGATATGCACATGGATAAGGACGTAGTGAAGTCAAATGGCGCGCGTATGGTATGTAATATTTTATATTAAGTGGCACGCGAAAATCGGAAGTCAATTTGCGATTTCAAATATTAAACAACTATGTCGCTCAGCTTAAAATATTCTCTCTCTCTCTCTCTCTCTCTCTCTCTCTCTCTCTCTATGTCTGCACGATTGCGCTGATTGATAAACAAGTATCGAATATATAATCGATTTTAAGTTGGGATAAAAATGATGGAGACGGTTTACCGTTTAATGTACAAGAGGATCTAGAATGACAATTCTCTCTTAGCCATACAAATATTCGTTTAAATATATGCTCTACATATGTATACAAAGTTGTGAAGCTGCTGGCGCTTCAATATCTCAAAATCTCTCTAGTGTTACATTTATCTCTCACATACCATGAAAAGAGAAACATTTTACCATTGCAGTATTAATTTAAACCTTGTTTTTTTTAAAGCGATAAATATATTTGCTAAACAAAGTGCAGGTCACTGCAAAAATTTTGCCTTAACTGAGCATGAATTGTATCTAATATCACCATACTATATTCAAATTTAATTTCTTCTTTAACACTTTGACTGCTATATTTTACAGTTATGTGCACAATACTCAGTTTTCTTGGGAATTATGGCACTTATGTATACGAATGACTCTTATTTTAATTCGTATTTGTCAATGTGACTAAAGCGAGAGAGGTAAGATTCAGAATCTTTATAGGAATGCCATGGTTTCCAAGAAATTGCGGGTGAAATTTCAGTCGAAGTGTTAAGAATTTGTAACGAATAACGTGATCGCACCGTGCTTCAATTGGTATGTTTTACTTGATGTTAAAGAGGATGTCATGTAAAAATATAAATATGTTTCTGTACAATAATTTTTTTAAAAATATAAAAAAAAATATTCTTGAAAATGATTGTTTAATAGCTCAAGTAGATCAAAATTTTCATATTAGAATAAAATGATTATAACTGAATGAAAGGAAACATGAAAGTGACCTATCTTAATTTTGCGATCCTCTCTTTCATAATCACATACGCAACATTCTGCCGCAAGGAAGAGAGAAGTGATAAAGTTGAGTGCTCCATCCTGTATATTTCTAGTTCAAATTTAATGATAAATTTTTCTTTCTTTTTTCGCTTTTTTTTTAACAATATTAAAGTATGCCAATTACGTGATAATTACTGACAAAATTTCGGAAATATGTTTCCACGCGTTACTAAACTAACTTATAAAGAAGTAGGATAAAAATGGGTCGAACCTTCATTACTTCCTACGTAGCGCTTTTTTTATAATACCTATAACGGAAAGATAGGCTTAAGAATTGCGAGATATTGTATACCTAACGAGAATGTTTGAGATGCTCGTTGGTTTTACTCGTCCTTTTTTATTTGTTTTTAATTACTTTCCGAAAAAAAACAAATCGCAGCTACGCGAAACCTATCCCTTTGTCCGCGTCTGCGTCAGAGCGGCCGCGTTATCATCGCCGCCATTGTCATTATATCATTGTCACTTATTAGTCTGTCATCGTCATCGTTATGTCGTCATTATCCCAAGTCTTGTTAAAAGAGACACTAACATCGCGTATAATACTACATGACGAATATTAATCCCCTAGAGTGCTTAAAAAAATGTAACGTTAAACGAGGCGAGACCCTCGAAGAGGAGGCGCGGTCGCCGTGTCCCAGACGCGGGGCATTGCGACGAGTTTTTTACTTTTTTCTTTTCAATTACAAACTACAGCGGATGTATCGCGCTCGTGCGTGATCTACGTTAACAATCTCCACGATGATCTTGATCACGACGACGAAGAATACAACTAACAAACTTTCTTTCTCTCATGCTCTCTCTCTCTCTCTCTCTCTCTCTCTCTCTCTCTCTCTCCATCTCTTTCTCTTTTTCACTACTTATTGTCAAATGCAAATTTTTAATATCCTTTTTTCATCAAAACATAAAAAGGGAAAATTAAAAATTTGCTTGACGTTACTTTCTATTACAGTATCGCGCGAATTTCAGACCATTCGCTTCCAAAATTCCGTTAGTTTCATAAAGGAATGAAGGCTGATAGGCCAGGAGAGACACATCGCCCAATCTCTAATAATCACAGGATTCTTCTCATGCATTGTTTGTGAGCGTTGCTGACTAGAACTCTTGTTTCACTTCATACTCTAAGCAGTCTACGACATATGAATGTACTTCGTCAAAAAAATGTGAACAGATAATATTGTCCCGAGAGAAATTGGTGCATCATATTCCGAAAAAGTTGTTACTCACATAGCACGAAAATGTTCTGTCGCTACGTTGGACGCATTTCCGCACTGTGTGTATAGTTTTAATGCTCACATTTAATGCTTGGCGTAATATGAATTCTGTGATTACCAGAAGACATTATTGACCCTCGTGAAAACGCTGCCATGCAACTGATAATTAGCGATCGAGCGATACAACGTCAGACCATGCGCGTGCGCGATCCTTATTAACTTTACCTAAACGAAAGTAATAAGTATGTACGTGAAGGGAAAGGGAGGTAGATGCTAGATAAAAAGAGTCTAGGAGAGAGGACAGAGTAGCGCAGAAAGGTGTGTTTCTAGAAGAAAAGGGATAGGGAAGGAAGGTAAGACCAGGAATAAGATAGGCACGAACAAAAAGTTCCGAACTGCAACGAGACGCGGCCAGGATTGTTTACTTATATGCGGATGGAGCAAGGGAAAACGGCGAAACCAGTTATTGCAGTTTAAAAGCATTGTCCTGTCTACGATCGATACCGATCAATCGATGATCGGCAATATAAATAAAGGAGAAGATCGTAGAAGAAAAGAAACTGTCGCCTTTCCTTTTATTTTTTTTTTTCTGCCGCGTGCAACCGGGACACAGTCTTGGGATCCTGTAATCGTTTCGTCGGGATTTGTTCCGTGCGATTTTTATCTACGCTGATTCTTCATTTGGGGCAACGGGACGTTTTCGTTAGCGGTTGATGAGTCGACTCAAAAGCGTATGAGATTTATGCATGTCACAGCGACACTCCTTCATTCGTTTCGCTCTCGCTTGGTTGCCCCTCGCTTAGTTATGTGTGTGTGTGTGTGTGTGTGTGTGTGTGTGTGTGTGTGTGTGTGTGTGTGTGTGTGTGTGTGTGTGTGTGTGTGTGTGTGTGTGTGTGTGTGGGGG
>Ga0157363_1004591_pt1 | contig 12751 bp, 8 predicted proteins | sample AttsexASBM1_FD_111477 | JGI IMG/M metagenome (GOLD analysis project Ga0157363, IMG submission 111477) | Fungus gardens microbial communities from leaf cutter ant in Ribeirão Preto, State of São Paulo, Brazil - Atta sexdens ASBM1 | ecosystem: Host-associated > Fungi > Mycelium > Unclassified ...
CTTGGCCAGCAAGAAAAACGGACTATACTAAGCGACAAAGCAATGCAAGCTACTAGCCTAATCTGAAGACATAAGATGGACAAAAAGGAGTGATTTCCATCGAAGGGTATTAATCGTCAATGCGAACTCAAGCAGGCGCGAGAGATTTATGCGCGAGAGGCGTGCATACGCGAGCGTCTCTATTATTAAAAGCTGTGTAATAACCGGTGGGGTGACAGGGAGGGATGAGGGGTGCGTTCCTCGTCCACGAAACAGACGGAACGATCGTGAATCATCGGCAAATTGGGCGACATGTTAATCTTGTTTCGAATACGAAATGCGCGCCCGAGAAATCCGCATTATCAATGCGCGTTAACGTTTGAACGTGATTCTCGCGGCTTTAAATGTCGTTCAAATATTGATTACGTAACTTCCGTAAAATGAATCTCAATTAAATATTTAACATTAAATATAATTATCCAAATCTCTAAATTTATTAAGCATTTAACGCTGAATGAGCGCGCCTTCAAATTTCAATATTTATTGAAAAATTGCAATTATATATTTAATATTGGATGTATTATCAAGTCTAAAATTTATCAACATATTTAGCGCTTGAATTAACATCTTAAAATTTATTTACGAATCGCAATTAGATATTAGATTGAATATTAGAGTTAGTAATTAGATATTAGAATTATATAGAATTATTATATATATAGAATTAGATGTAATTATTGAATCTAAAATTTATCGAGATGTTTAGCATTCCAAATGAAGTCTGATTTTATTATTAATTTGACATAAAAATCGTATTTTCCAAAAATGTGATATAATAATCAGATTGACTCTATTTATCGCTAATATGCAACATGAACACTAGAGGCCTAAGGCGACGTCGCTCGATCGGTTGCTATAATGTTACACGGTGATATGAAATTACACAGAGCAGCGGAATATCCGGCTTTGTGCGTGGGATTATCGCTTGACGGTGTAATTCGGCGTCGTGCAAAGTATGAAAAGCACTATTGCGGAATAACTGAATTATCCGCTGTGCAATGCGCGGAATGCGCGACAGTGTGTTAATAAAGATTAATATGCGTTTGTACATACACGACTACGCGTGTAACGCACGGAACAGAAATAGTTTCTGCTTTTAGGAATAATTAATCATGGAGACACGAGCAGCCATTAAATTTCCTACATCATTAACGCACTGTTACATGATTTAATAGCGTTGTAAATTCGGACGGGCATGTTATATCCTTGCGAAGACATCGCGTGAAAGCTTGACTCATTGACGGCTAGATTAGACTGAAAATTATAGCCTCACCGTAAATTTTCACGAATGGTTCAACTGACTTGGTGAATGTTTCCAACATATCTATTCTCAAACTTCTCTATGCGAATATGCACAAACACATATATTTAAATAAAAATAATTTATTACTATTTTGACAACGATAATTTCACTACATTCATTAGTTTAATTTAACACTGAACTTAAAAAATTAGAGCTTATTACAATATTAAAAATAATCCTGTATTTTCTACAATTTTTATAATATGTAAGAAATGTTTTATATTTTCATCTAATTTCTCATATTTTTTACTTTATTTAAAAATCATAATCTAAGTTCTTCTAATAGAAATATTTATAAAGATTATGTAAATAATATAATAGCAAATCCTAATTGATATTTTTTGAAAGTACAAAACCGGTAAATTGCTTCAATCTCTCTGAAGGTGTTAGATACACGAAAGTAAGATAAACTTCAAAGTAACCTGCGCTCAATTTAAACGTGCGCGTGCATTTGTGCCGGTCCCGAAAAAAAATCAATTAAGGGTTCCTTTATCCCTGCGCGCGTAATGGCCCGGGGAAGACAAGGAAAAAAAAAGAAAGAGACAAGCCGGCCGTTTTTCCTGACCCGGGTGGAGGTGCGCGAGGACACGTTTCGCATCGCAGGAATCGCACCCGGAGCGTGTACGCGTGCATTTGCTGGTCGGCATTCCAGAGGGTCGAGATGCGCGCGTGCACGCACGTACGCACGTATGTACGCACGCACGCACGCACGCGTAAAACACGCCGTGTAGCGGTCGCCTTCACGAGTATGCACACGCACGTGTACTAGTGAAACGTATATCGATGTATCAGGATCGCGCCGAGGCTAAACCGAGGCCGCGCGCGGGGCGTATACCTGTAATTTCGATGTCGCCATTGTTCGCCGGCCGCGACGATTAACGTCCCTTTAATACCCTCGCCGACGATCGACGCGCGGCTCCGATCAAGAACGCGGCGGCGGCTGGCTCTCCGGCACAGCCTAGTACCAGCCCCTGCAAACATCGCTGGCAAACATTGTTCGGAAGCGGCTTGTGGATTTTGATTGCGAATAGTTGAGATACATTCGGCGCGCGGTATACAATTGCCCGGCCGATTCTCGCGAATCAATTGGTTTCCGGTACTGCGGCTGAAGATGCTAATGAAATTTGTTCTATTTGTGCCTATTTTTATTATTTGTGGCGTAAATAAAAGAGGATAAAATTATTTTATTTTTTAAACGAAACATGTCCTGCTTGAATAAAAAAAAAACGAATTAATAATTCAATATTTTCAATATAGAAATAACCGATAACGCATTGAGTGAACTGCTTTAATTCTGGAAAAATGCAATCATCCGGAACAAAAACTTGAAATAAAATAATAAATTGAAATACATAATAATCGCATTAGCATAAATTTGATTACAATGAACAGTATTTACCATTTTTAGAAACTTTTAATTGTTCTCAAAATACCTGTGCATGCAATCACAACTAATTACAACATTTAATTCTAGCTTTATTTAATTTTATTTCTTAAAAACAAAAACTCAATTGCGTAACTGGAATTTCTCATATTACGGCGCTCAGTCATTGAAATTTAATCCTGCAAATTTCGTTTGAAGTAATAACGAAAGCAGCAAACAGAAATAATTATCCAGAATATTAGCTAGTGCTCACCAGCTAAAAGTAAATATCAAGCTCATGAAGCTAACAGCGGAACACATACAACGCATACCGCATTCCGAGATTTGTACGTCCGCGTCGCCAGTATTCGTACGTGGTTGTGTCGCGTCGCACCAGCGGAATTAATTCCGTGATTTGTTCAGCTGTCGACGCAGTTAAGATCGGCTTTCGAGGACTAAAAGCGGGAATGACGCGACTCACTCGTATATTCCGCTAGTGTCTACATTTTCGAGGCTGGCTTATCCGTAATGGAAAGCATTAAAAGAGTCGAAACGATCAATGGAGGCCGGAGAGGAGGATGAGTCGCTTAGCCGAGAAATCGTCATTTAGATACTTGCTAAAAGCGATTCGCCATAAAAGTGAGAGCCGGGACCGCTCGGCCTTCCGCGATAGCAAGTCTAATGGGGCCTCCTAGCAGCCTTCTACTCCTTTCTGCGTTGCACGCAGAAATAACATCCTGCTATGCGACATTTATGCAAAATGCATCGCGATTCGATGGCAAGACAGATTTCTCCTGCATGCCAACTCTCTCAAGAATAAAAAAGTAATGGAACACTTCGGAAACAACACGACGCTTCGTCGTATTCGCACGTGAAATGATTGACATTCATTTTCAGCCGCGAGTATTTCGATAACGTGAATATTTCAACAACGTGTAACGGCAGCATTCCTTCTCGTCGCTCGCAACAATTTCCTATCTGCGTTCCGACGGATACGATAAAATGACATTAGTTGTATAAAGTATCTTGCATTCTACGTAATTATTTTAACGATACAAAGTGTATACCTTTATACCAACAATGTTTATTTTCCCCGGTTGTATTATAATATATTTGGTATTATTTCACATTATAGAGTTTCGGTTGTAAATAAAATCGAATTACGCATTACAATGTGTAATGCATATATTGTTAGTTTACGAAATAACGTTATATCCTCGACAGCTTTAGCGGATCGAAGTGGGTTCTCTTCGAGGAAAAGACGACTCTTTCTTTTCTTCTGTTCTTGGTATAACACTATAACCCCGAGGGAAACCTTATTCCGCGTCTATGCCTGTGTGCGCCCTGCATCAGAGTTCCCGAAAGCCATGCGCCCGCGACGGCACCAGGATTACCTGAAATCTACCTGAGAATTCTCTCGTCGGCACGTCAGCATGTGAAGTCCCACGGGAGTGCCCGTAGCTTTGTTTGCCGGACGTCGGCGCTAGCTGGGATAAGCGGATTTATACTTGGTAGTTTCTGACCGTACCCGCTACACACATCGAGTAGTACCTACTTTTGTACCGCTATCACCTGCGGGTTAATAACGTGGAAACGCATTCTGGTAATCGGCGCGCGCACTGCGTTGAAAGCGCATCGGAAAGTTCCTGTTGTTGAATTGAATCTGCCCTGACGCGCTACTTCTCTCTCCATGCTCTCCTCGCTTTCGAAACTTTTACTATTAAATAAATTGCGGATTACGTAATAGATGAGAAAGAAGTTTTAATCCTTTTGTTAGTTTCAGAATTCTTAACGGAAAAGGTGGCTTTCACTAATAAATGTGTAAATTCCCTAAATTCGATGCGAGCAACTGTGTGAAATATAAAAATGAAAAAAAATCTTCTCTTATTGATTCACTAATCTTAAAAGAGACGGTACACGAAGAAATTAATTTCAACATTCGGTGATTAATTTCTTCGTGTGCCGTGCACGTCGATACCACACTTAGATCCATTATTACCAGATGCTTGCACGTAGCACGTCGAAAGGGAGAGACAATATTTCGCGGCGGCCATGCTCGTCGGCGAGCAAGCAGCTCGTGAGCAGCAACGCGGCTGTCTTTAATAAGACGCTTCCTTATTCTCCTGGCCATAAAGCAAACATAAATTACGAAGGGGCACGCCGAGGCCACGGTGGAGAGAGAGAGAGAGAGAGAGAGAGAGAGAGAGAATCATACTGACCGGAACACACAACGTACCGACCCCACCCTGCACTTTCTATCTTCCCACTCTGTCTCATTCTGTCTTTTACTCGTTCTCTCTTCCTTTCTTCCTATCTTCGTTGTCCTTTTTGCTTCTTGCCGTCTCTCCCTTCCGTGTCCTTCTTACGTCGTGGGGGACGGTAACGCGAGAATGGCGTGTCCTTCCCATAACAACGAGGGTGGCCCGTTAAAGCTACGTTAATACCGGACGAAAGTGCGCCAGAAACGGATACACGCCACTCGATGACAGATGTCGTGTTTATATCGCGCATGTTTCCCGACAGTTTCCATTATAATCTGGAAATTATACCTTCGAAAATCACGTGAAACAAAGATGAATGAATAAAACTGATATTACTTTTTAAGGGATTTATTCACCATTTTAGAATTCGTATCATTTAATGTTCTCTGTATTGTGGTTTGAATTTCGACTTTTATAATCAACGCTGTTTGTATTCAACGCTGATAATTTGAAAATTTTAAATACTAAATTGAAAATAATTATATTTCATAATAATGTATAATACATAATGCTCGTTATATTATGTATTAATAAAAATTAAGTTTTATATATATATATATATAGAATTAGTTATATGCATATATAGAATTAATTATAAATAGATGATTTTGGTTGTAAAAACCTATATTGAAGTCCTAATAGGAGATCCTTTGAAAAGAATTTCTGCAATTCTAGCAAAATTGTAACTCCAAAATAAATTTTATTTCTTTTCCATTGTGCTATCAAAAGTCAGTGTTTACGGGCAATCAGGAACAAGAGTGTGAGAGACGCATGATGGTGGTTGACGTTCACAAACGCATATATGTACGACAATTACGCACGAATAACGATCCATTCAGTAGAACATCGAGATTTAGAAGCCACTTCCGATTCGACAGAGACGACCGCCAGAGTCGTTGCAGGCCAACAAAATGCGAGGCCGGTGAGGGAGGACGTAGTATGAGCCCATTCGGTATACCATTTACGCGCATCTTACGATGCGCAAAGTAATGGCGTCGTTATTCTAGAAAGTGCTCGTTTCGCGAAAAGTCAGCGATTTGATAGACGACAAGCCTCCCGGAATTTCGCGATTGCCGAAAGCGACGAATGTCGTCCGACTATCTGATTCCACGTAGATTTTAAATGCGATGATGTGAATTCAAGTACTTTTGAATGTAAAGTTAAGTAGATGTATATATTATCAAGCAAGATAAACTGAAACTTAATATGTCGAATGATACGCATACGTGATACATTTAATCTATAAATTAATTTCTTTTGTAAATGTATTATATATGTAGAAAAAAATAAAAGATTATATTATACCGCATTAAAAGGATTAATCCGTTTCTTTATTCGCAAGATGAGACTTTTATTCAAGTAATGCCTGTCTCTTTTATGTCAGGGATCGCATGGACGAAATGCGTTGCGACACGATAAGGGAAGCGTTCGCAGCATCTCTGAGAAAAGGGCGGGTGGTATCGTAAATGCACTTTATTGCCCATGGAGGGCATGGAATACCGCACGCCGAGCGACGGAGCGTTACTCGCGCGAAACCGGGGTGCACAAAAGTTTTATTAACCCGCCATCCTGATTTAGGAGGAGTATCATCTCGCCAAGGATTTCAGATGTCATAACGCTAAGAACTGACTAAGAATGTTCCTTCTTGCGACGGGAGATACATGTTCCATCGTTGCTATAACAACAACGCTAATGGAGCGGAATCGTCGTAAACGCAAATCACATATCTTAACGTTATTGTTCTTTATCAAACAACGATCGATATTGCAATAAGAGTTGCAAACAAGAGTTGTGGTGCAATTATTATTTAGCCCATATCAAATTATGTATTGAGAATTGTGAAAATTAGAATCAATTTGATTAATCAGATAATTTCAATTTTAATCCATTTTATTCTAATTGATTATATTCTGATCTTCAATTCGCAATCTTTAGTCTCCAATGCATAGTCTAATATGGACTTACGCTCAATTCAAATCCTGACACATATTTGATATCTTAAAACTTAATTTGAAAACGAAAACGTTACATATAAAATGTAAAGCCCTGTTTAGATAAGTCGCAACACGCAAAACGCATTCGCATTCGCATTCGCGACAGCACATCAGAAGTGTCAATAGTACTAATAACAGCTTCTGATTGGGTGCTTATTTAGACGAGACTTAACATTTAAGATACACTGATAGAAAATATTGATTGCTGCAACAAAAGATAGTAAAATATGGCATAACATTTTTTAATCGGCTGCAGTTTTTGGTTGTAGTAGCAAATTTTTAGCGTTCCTGCCTATCCGCAATGTCAGTATATGATTCTGATAGGCTATTTTATTATCTAAATTGTTGCAGCAACTTTTTCTTTCAATGTATATATAAGATATGAGTTTATCTTTATATCTTGAATTTGATTAATAAAAATAGTATATACTATTTAATAGAAATATATCTGAAATGCATATCGTAATGTTCTTAATATTCCATAACTTAGTTTTCATTATCAATTATTATGAAATGAAAAGCAAATATATAACTTTAACGAGTTCTCTCAACCTTGCGGTTACTTTTCATCTCATCTCTTTCCCCATTTCAAAGTTTAAATCGCAACGTACCTAATTAATAACATTAGTTCTTTTCTAACTTTGGTGAGATAATATTTCGTTACTATAACAGTTGTAATTCGAGAAGTATCTATGTATACATAAATTACAAATACTTCAGAGATTTCGTAGTTATATGTAGATCAAAGTACTGATTCGCGTAGAGAATTGTTAGGACGCTCATGTAATATGCTTTCATCGAGCGGAAGAAAATAATGAAGCGACGTTCCAGCAATCCGTATAATCTTTTAAAGTAACAGTAATATTAGGAAAAATGAAAGCAGTCTTTCTTTCCGTTCATATCTCCTTTATGATGAATGTTTTCTTCGAAACATCTAACAGTACGGCAATTAAATAGTTTTATAGTGTCCTGCGAAATCAAAGTACACGTTCTGAGATTCAACGGCGTTGGCCATTACATAGAAAATACGGCATCACAGTAAAAAGCAGATGTTCTGAACATCGGATTTACTTGCCATGGTTTTCTGCATTACAACAAAACGAAACGTTGTTACCGTTTTTCTACGTGGTAACAAATTAGTTGTTGATGTATAAACTTCTTACATAATTAATCAATTAATTTCTACATGGAAGGAACGATTTTGCTGAAGTATCTAAAAACTTGGATAAACACAACTCTAAAAATAATTAGGATAGGAATCTCAAGTACATGAATAATGCTGCAAAAAATTTTAATATTTTAACAATCAGTTTTTAACAATCAGAGTCCTATATAATTATTAATGATTCAATAAAATTATTTTCAATCTATATTCTCTTTGTACATTAAGTTATATATATAATATAATATAGTATAATATAATACAAGCGTCAATTTCTCAGAAGAAATGTGTTTTCAAAATTATTTTAATTTAAAACTATTTTAATTAAAAAGTAATGGTAAAAAATAATTTATCAATTAATAAAATTAAATTTTTTACGTAAATTTCTGTAAATTAAATTGCACGCATCGTTGACTTGAAGCTTGCATTCCGACCTTTCAATTAACACCGAGAAAATAGCACATGAGTGTTCTTCGTAAAATCGTGCGTATATCATACGCGCAGCACCAATAACGGATAAATAAGATGGAGGCAAGACGAATCAACGTCAGAGACTAATGTCAGAGACTAACACGCACGTACGAACCGATTATATCTATAATATAGGAGTGACCTGCTTGCCTTCCTCAAAGAGGCTCATCATTCTTCGCGAGAAATGTACTTTTTACGAGATTACGTGAACACCAATTCGAACGGAGACGCTTCGTTAGATGAATCATCAACTGATAAAAGACCAACATGCGATGAAGAACTCCGCGATTTTCATAATGTCGATCTGCAAGCATGCCGAGTAAAACTACGTATAGAAGAGTAACATGACATAGAACAACAACAAGGAGGTTTAAGGTGGATGACTTCGTCGCCACACGAGGGTGACACGCACGGATGGGGTGATTATATCAATAAGAGCTCTCCGGGGAGAGTAGGGTGAGGAGAACGTCGATCTTCACAACCCCGATCTTCTGATCACCCTCTGTTCGATCCAACTACTAAAGATCCCTCGAAGTGATTTCGCTAGTTCCGCAGTTTATATCCCGATACTGGCGCGACACAGATATCGGACCATCTCGCGCTTTATAGCCGCTACTTTATCGCGATCTTAATGAAATTGTTTTTATGTTCATGTAGCGTGATGCATCGTCAGCCTCCATCTCGACTTACTGTGCTTCTGCACCCTTTCATTTTCTCGGCACTAACTGTTTTCACTCGTAGCGTGTGCGAACATGCCTTTATCCGATCGAAAGGGTGTCTTTAACAATGATGAATTGTTCGGTAGATCTACACTTTCTGTCCTAATTCATCAGTATCTCTGATTTTTAAACAGAAATTTTAAAAGTCCATTTCGGTTACAAATTAGAAATAATAAGTAGAAAGTAAATATTTCCGAATATTTATGAAAATAATTTAATAATAATTCTTCGCAAAAATGTTTTCATATTCTGGTATTCCAGAAAAATTATGATAGAGATTAAATATCTCGCAGAAATAAATCATAGCAAGCTTTTCCGGCAAGATGTATATAACCTCCTGTGCAAGGGTAGTTACGTTCAGCATGTCTCGACATAGAGGGTCGTAAAGGGTTGAAATTCCGCGATGACCTGTCCAGTGTGGAAAAATGCAGTGCGTAGGCATATCCGAGAATGCTGACGCGATACATCGACGATCGTTTACGTAAAAGTCATCTCACCGCAACAAACAGGAAAGAGGTAAGAGATTCCGACGTTTTCTATTTTTATCGCGTTATTCATCGTAATATATCCTCGTCCTACAAGTCTCAGATCTTTGTTCCGTAAAAAAATGCGCAAGGGATTAAAGAATTTTACGTAAAATCCTGCATAACGATTTCCAGCACTCTTTCCGTATAGATGTTATGTATACGTGAGTGTAAAAATTCATGGTCTTTCCTTCTTGTGACAAGGAATCTTACTTTATTTTGATGATTCTCGGAAGAACAACGTGACTTTGTTCTTCACTACTATGGCAAACACACATAAGAGAGGAAGTACAAGCATCGCTAGTTCAACACTATATATACTAAAACATTGGTTATATTCCGTTATTCACTGCAAGTACTGAAAATTTATGATAAACGTAATATGAACTATCGATTTTCAGTATTCGCAATAAATAACAAAACATAGTCGTTAAAGAGATTTAATAACAACGTTATAGCGCGAAAACTCAAATTGTTGTATAACAAGGCTTATGTTATATAAACAAAACTTAATCATGATATCTATTCTTAATAGGAGATAGTAACTTGTCTCCAATAAAATATTAATCATATTATTAAGATTTTAATATTTAATTTGATTCCTTTAAATATTAGAAGACAAGAGTTAGTTTATATATATATATATATATATATATATATAAATATAAAATATATATTGAATTTTTCAATAAGAAAATTTCGGCGAAAGTTTCACTGCGACTTACGTTATGTATTCCGTGGAGAACCAGCAGGTTTGTTTTGAGGACGAAAAGCGTCCGAGAGTTTGTTTGCCATCGCTCAAGAAAGTTTCCTACCAAGCGAAAACGGCAGTAGCGTTTCTCGATTCGCTCTTCCGAAAAGCGCTCGTCTCAAAATGGACGATTGCGATTGTACGCGAGTCGAGCCAGTCGGCATCGGCTTTCGCGCCTCGTTTTCTCCAACTTTCGAGTTCTCGAAACTCCTCGCGATTCTTCGCGAACTCGAATCAGCCCACCCTCTTGGGTTCGCGCTCGGTGCAGTCGACCACGTACCGTTTGGCTTTCAGCCAGCGAAGTGTTTTTCCTCGCACGAAAAAGGTTTCATCGACTTGCCGGAAAAATATTTTTGAAGCGGTTAAATCGTCATCGCGCGCGAACAGCGCAGAGATGATGACTGGTTTGCTGTACACAATTGGCCACGTTCGATGCCTAAATAAACCGCCGTCTGCAAAATATTCGACGATGCAAGTAAGAAAATAGCTACTTGATTCTTAAATAATTATTAAAAAGTAATCAAATAAATGCGAAACATGCACTGAAAAAGAATCGTTTTAAATTAAATTATGTTCTTTAACTGGAAATTATGTGCTGAAGCAAATGGAAAAAGAAATGTGTGTAGAATCGATGAAAAAATCTAGAATACGTCATATATCAATCGTGAATCTATAAAATTTTGGAAAATGTACGGCTTGCAGAAAATGATTCTTGAACCTAATAAATTTGGGATTTGTGAAAGCCATTTGTCCTGAAATCTATATCTTCAGATTTGCAAAAACTAGAATCGATAAAGGATTTAGATAAAATGGGAAAAATGTCTATAAGATTGATGTGGAAAATCAAAGCTATAAATTGATATTTATTATTTTTTATATTTATGAATTTTGAATTAAATTTTCTTTTTTTCTCACAATTAATAAATCTCTTCATATATATATATATAAATAAGTGAATCTTTCAACAAAGAATACACACTCCGTAAAAATTACAATATTTATAAAATATTGAGCATTTAAAATTGAAGAAAGTGTGATAATTCAAATATTGTCAAAGTTCACGTAGATGTATTTTAATAACGGAAATACTAAAGGTAATATCTGAAACTGGGAAATAATGGACAAACGGAAATTCGTCGAAACCAATCACTCTATCTATTTATGAAGTGCTGCACACTCAGGTAGATTGGCACCGAATAAATCGTGATCGTAGAGGATCGCACGATGGCGGATCGGTATCGAAAACTCGGCGCGTCGTTGAAACTCAGGGATACCCTGTACAAACCCGTACTTATCCCCAGACGTGAAGGTAAGGGAGCCGCTCTCTACTATTGCCGCGGCGGGGCATCGAAGGCCAATGAAAGCGGATAATAGCGGGAAGGTATGGGTAAGAACGAAGAGAAGGAAAAAAGGGTAGGAAGAGAAGCCTCCCCGACGGAATAGAGAAGGAAAGGAGAATTGCGATGAACAGGCGGGGCAGAGAGATTCCATGCGTTAGTGAGAAGGATGGGCGGTCATGTTGCCGAGGACGGAAAAAAAATAAAAGAGAGAGGAGAGAGAGAGAAAGAGAGAGGAAGAAAGGAAAAGACCAGCAAAACATGAAAAATTGAAATATATATATATATATATATATATATTTCAATTTTTAGAGTGTATAAACATTGGCGCATATATTAAATTATTATAATTTATACAGACAGAAAAAATATGTATTATAATAGAAAAAAAATAATTGAGTGAATGAAGAAGAATAAAATAGCAAAAAGAAAGAAAAAAATGACGATAGACACACGGAACAAGAAATTCCAATGCTAAAAAATTTATGCTCAAAAGCTGCGACAAATGAAGCGGGAAGCTAGAGACAAATTGGAAAGAGTAAATTAATTCATTAACAAATGAAATTTAAATGCAATGCATGATTTCAATTATTTCAAAAAAAAATTATACATAAGTATAAAAGCTTCGCCATCGTTCTTTGAATCTTTTCAATATTTTTATTTTGCATAGAAGATATTTTGTAGAAACATTTTCTACAACGTTATTAAATATTTTTCAAAGCATAATAAACAGATAATTTTAAAATTAGGGTTTATAAGATAATGATTGCCTGTATAGAGGAATGTTGTTGATCTCGCAAATTCCATTGAGAAATAGACTAAATAGA